>TARA_R110002073_G_scaffold2938_4_pt1 | contig 231757 bp, 193 predicted proteins | sample TARA_R110002073 | Tara Oceans TARA_R110002073 (sample SAMEA4397174) | marine metagenome | biome: Polar Biome; feature: [DCM] deep chlorophyll maximum layer (ENVO:01000326); material: water (ENVO:00002006), including particulate matter (ENVO:01000060) such as... | depth 40 m
ACGCTCCTGCAAAAGCCTTGATGTTGCCAGCCTTGCAGGAGCCAATTCTGCAGCCGAATTCATTTGAGTGTTTTGATGATTCATCGGGCTTTTCCCAGAAATCCGCGATGAGTTTTTTTGCCACGTGATTTGAGTGCAGTGATCTATACGGCTGACCAAGATGATGGATAGACCCAAGGTTGGGTGAGGAATCTTGCGGCAAGGCCATATAGGTGAGGTTTTCTTGAATTGCCTCAGGCATTTGGCTGGCATCCCCGTGGGCGGCTCCCTATAATGGCGCGGGTCGGCAACGGTGTCGACTGCGCGATTTCGGTTTACCTGTCAGCTACTACACAGCAACGATGTTGTGAGGTGGGGCGGGTCTCTCCACGCGCTAGTTCCCAGTTTTAGAATCGTTCGATACAGGCGAGAAGCTATGATCAAAATCAGGCGGGGACTTGAACTTCCCATCGCAGGTGAGCCACGTCAGGTTATTGGGGCAGGCCCCGATATCCGCTGTGTCGCTATCCTTGGTGCAGATTACCCCGGTATGAAGCCGACCATGGAAGTGCGCGACGGCGACACGGTGAGCAAGGGTCAGGTCATCTTTACCGATAAGAAGTGCGAGGGCGTTAAATATACTGCGCCAGCGGGCGGTATCGTCAAGGCGGTACACCGTGGCAATAAGCGTGTCTTGTTGTCGGTTGAGATTGAAGTGGCGGAGAAAGAAGAAGAGCTAAGCTTTGAGCGCTTCGACTCTGCTGCATTGACGAATTTGCAGGGCGCAGTTGTTCGCGATCAGCTGATTAATTCCGGTCAGTGGACCGCGTTACGCACACGGCCGTTTGGCAAAGTGCCTACGCCGGACGCCATGCCGAACTCCATTTTTGTTACGGCGATGGATACTAATCCGCTTGCCGCTGATGCTGATTTGATCATTGCCGAGCAGGAACAAGCGTTCCGTGACGGTTTGGTTGTATTGACGCGTTTGACCGAAGGCCCTGTGTGGGTCTGCAAAGGCGGCAAATCGACGTTGCCTTCTTTTGCACAAGGGCAAATTCGCGAAGAATCTTTCTCCGGTCCGCATCCTGCGGGCAATCCAAGCACGCATATTCATTTTCTTGATCCCGTTAGCGCGTCCAAATCTGTGTGGGCGATTAATTATCAGGAAGTGATCGCGATCGGCCATTTGTTTACCAGCGGTAAGCTGTTCACCGATCGAGTGATCTCGCTCGCGGGACCACAAGTGGTTGAGCCTCAACTATTGCGTACTCGTTTAGGTGCATCCGCGCAGGAGTTAACCGAGGGTCGCTTGCGTGAAGGCGAGAACCGCATTATTAACGGTTCAGTGTTTAACGGTTTGATTGCTCGTGGTGCGACGGCATTTTTGTCACGCATGGCGACGCAGCTGACGGTATTACGTGAAGGTCGTGAACGCGAATTCTTGGGTTACTTGTCGCCGGGCGTGAAGCGTCATTCGGTGCTCAATATTTATCTGTCAAAGTTGTTGCCGAGTAAAAGGCTGGACATGACCACCACCACCAATGGCAGCGAACGTGCCATGGTGCCTATTGGTGGCTATGAAGAAGTGATGCCATTGGATATTTTACCAACCCAACTACTGCGTGCATTGGTAGTTGGTGATACTGACGCCGCTCAAGCGCTTGGCGCACTTGAGCTCGTCGAGGAAGATTTGGCGCTGTGTACGTATGCCTGTGTAGGCAAGTACGAGTACGGTCCAATTCTGCGTGACAATCTCACCCGCATCGAAGTGGAGGGCTGAGCATGGGCATGCGTCAGTTTATGGACAATAAAGTAGCGCCGCATTTTCACGAAGGCGGCAAGCTAGAAAAGTATTACACCTTCTATGAAATGTTCGACACCATGCTGTACAGCCCGTCGGCGGTTACCCGCTCGGCGACGCATGTGCGTGACGGCATTGATCTAAAACGCGTCATGATGACGGTGTGGTTCGCGACGTTCCCCGCAATTTTGTTTGGTCTGTATAACACTGGCTATCAAGCCAATATGCAGATTGTTGAGTTTGGTTATCAGGCAATACCGGGCTGGCGCGCGGATATCGTTGCGTTGCTAACAGGTTTTGATCCCGCGAACATCTGGTCCAACTTCCTCCATGGCGCGGTGTATTACGTGCCGATTATGCTGACGGTTTATATCGGCGGTTTTATTTGGGAAGGTTTGTTTGCGTGGAAGCGCGGCCATGAAGTGAACGAAGGTTTCTTCGTTACCGGCATTTTGTTTACCTTGATTCTGCCGCCGGCGATTCCGCTGTGGCAGGTTTTCCTCGGTATTTCCTTCGGCGTTGTGATTGGTAAAGAAGTGTTTGGCGGTACTGGCAAAAACTTCCTCAACCCTGCGCTGGTCGGACGTGCGTTTTTGTACTTTGCTTATCCTGCACAAATGTCCGGCGATGCGGTCTGGACGGCAGTCGACAACTTTAGTGGCGCGACGCCACTGTCTCTCGCCGCAGCAGGCGCAATTGATTATAGCGTTGGCTTAACTGGCACCGCATTTTCCAGCGGTGCCGTTGATTTAAGCTGGATGCAAACGGCACTGGGCGGTATTCAGGGCAGCATCGGCGAAACCTCTACGTTGGCGATTGCGTTTGGCGCTGCGTTCCTGTTGTTCACCAAAATTGCTAGCTGGCGGATCATGTTGAGCGTTGTGCTCGGTATAGTATTGATGTCGAGCGTATTCAATAGCATTGGCAGCGAATCTAATCCTATGTTTGCAATGCCGTGGTATTGGCACCTGACTATCGGTGGCTTGGCGTTCGGTTTGGTTTACATGGCCACGGACCCTGTCTCGGCTTCAATGACCAATACGGGTAAATGGGTGTTCGGTATTGTTATTGGTGTGATGACGGTGTTGATCCGTGTGGTAAACCCAGCATTCCCTGAAGGCATTATGTTGGCGATTTTGTTCGCTAACCTGTGCGCGCCGTTAATCGACTACTTTGTCATGCGAGCGAATATTCGCCGTCGTGTGCGTCGCAGTGGAGGAGCTGTCTAATGGCTAGCCAACATGATTCAGTACTGAAAACGCTGACTGTCGCACTGCTGGTTTGTTTGGTTTGCGGTGTCGTGGTGGCGACCGCCGCCGTTATGCTGCGGCCAACACAAGAAACCAATAAGTTGCTGGATAAGCAGATTAATATCCTTTTAGCAGCCGGCTCGTATAAAGCGGGTATGGATGTCCAAAAGGCTTTTGAAAGCATAGAGCGTAAATTTGTCGATTTAGAAAGCGGCGAATACGTTGAAATGCCTGAAAGTTACGATCAACGCAAAGCATCGAAAGATCCTGAGCAAAGCATTCGCCTTGATGGCAAAACCGATATTGCCAGTCTTAAGCGTCAAGCTACGGTGGCTGAGGTGTATTTGGCAACAGACCATAACGGCGAGCTGAGTAAAATCATTTTGCCGGTTCATGGCTATGGTTTGTGGTCCACGCTGTATGGATTTCTGGCGCTGGAGCCTGATGCGAACACGGTCGCTGGCTTGGGTTTTTATGAGCACGCTGAAACGCCGGGTCTTGGTGGTGAGGTTGATAATCCTAAGTGGAAGGCGATTTGGCCCGGCAAAGAAGTGTTTGACGAGAATGGTGATCTTGCCATTCAAGTCATCAAGGGCACGGTTGATGCTGGTGCGGCGGACGCATCCCATAAGGTAGACGGCTTGGCTGGCGCTTCGCTGACCACCAACGGCGTTAATAACTTGGTTCGCTTTTGGGTTGGTGAAAGTGGCTTCGGGCCATATCTTGATAAAATTCATGCGAATGCAGCGGGTTACTCCGATGAAGAGAGAGCGCCTGCAACCGACACATCCGTACCCGCTGAAGGCGAGGAGGTGATCAATGGCTGAGAAAATGAAAACCAAAGAACTGTTGTTTGGTCCGATTTTTGACAACAATCCGATTGCATTGCAGATCATTGGTATCTGCTCTGCGTTGGCGGTTACCACTAACCTGAAAACCACGGTGACGATGTGTTTGGCGCTGACCTTGGTGACGGCGTTTTCAAACTTTTTCGTTTCCAGTGTTCGCAATCAGATCCCATCAAGCATTCGTATTATTGTGCAGATGACGATTATTGCGTCGCTGGTTATCGTGGTTGACCAATTCCTGCGGGCTTATGCGTATAGCATTTCCAAGCAGCTTTCGGTTTTTGTTGGCCTGATCATTACTAACTGTATCGTAATGGGGCGTGCCGAAGCCTTTGCTATGAAGAACCCGCCGATTCCATCCTTTATTGATGGTTTAGGTAATGGCTTTGGTTATAGCGTCATTCTGTTGATCCTTGGTTTCTGTCGTGAACTGATCGGCGCTGGCAGCCTTTTTGGTATGCCGATTCTGACCAAGGTGACCGATGGCGGCTGGTACATTCCTAACGGTTTAATGCTGTTACCACCGTCGGCATTTTTCCTGATTGGTTTGATTATTTGGGGCATCCGTTCTGTGAAGACAGTACAGGTGGAGAAAGATGCATTCACACCGGCGCCGCACACGCGCGCCAGTGAAGCCTTTTAAGGGAGCGCGCAGATATGTTTGAACATTATTTAAGTTTGTTTGTTCGCGCTGTTTTCGTTGAAAACATGGCGCTCGCGTTCTTCCTCGGCATGTGTACCTTTATTGCTATTTCGAAAAAAATCGAAACGGCGATTGGCTTGGGTATTGCGGTAATCGTTGTTCAGGTACTGACAGTGCCAATGAACAACCTGATTCTGCATTACTTGCTGAATGAGGGCGCCTTGGCATGGACGGGCGTGGAAGCGTTGGCAGCATTGGATCTACGCTTCCTCGGTTTGCTTAGCTATATTGGTGTGATTGCGGCGATCGTTCAGATCATGGAAATGGTGCTGGATAAATATGTGCCCTCGCTTTACAACGCGCTGGGTATTTTCCTGCCACTGATTACGGTGAACTGCGCCATCCTAGGTGCGTCACTGTTTATGGTTGAGCGTGATTATGACTTCGGCGAGTCCGTTGTCTATGGTATCGGCGCAGGTGTGGGCTGGGCACTGGCGATTACATTGCTGGCCGGCATTCGAGAGAAACTCAAGTACAGTGATGTGCCAGACGGATTGAAAGGTTTAGGCATTACCTTTATTACCGTTGGCCTGATGTCGTTGGGCTTTATGTCATTTTCCGGCGTTCAGCTGTAACTGGGGATATACAGATCATGGGTTTTGAAATTGTATTCAGCGTTCTGATGTTCACCGGCATAGTGTTGGCGTTGGTGGCGATGATTCTCGCTGCACGCTCCCGTTTGGTGAGTACCGGTGACGTACATATCGATATTAACGGTGACCCTGAAAAGGGGCTAACAACTGCCGCAGGTGGCAAGTTGTTACAGACGCTAGCAGAGCAGGGCGTTTTCTTACCCTCCGCATGCGGCGGCGGCGGCACATGTGCGCAGTGTAAATGTCAGGTGCTCGATGGCGGCGGTGATATTTTGCCAACCGAAGAAGGGCACTTTAGCAAGCGTGAAATTCGCGACGGCTGGCGCTTGTCGTGTCAGGTTAGTGTTAAGCAAGATTTGAAAGTTGAAGTTCCCGAAGAACTCTTTGGTGTGAAGAAGTGGGAATGTGAGGTTGTTTCAAATAATAACGTTGCAACCTTTATTAAAGAGCTTGTGTTGAAACTGCCGGAAGGCGAAAACGTTGATTTTCGCGCTGGCGGTTATGTTCAGATAGAAGCGCCTAAGTACGACATTCAATACAAAGACTTTGATATTGATGAAGAGTATCGCGGTGATTGGGAGCGTTTTAAGTTCTTCGATATTGCAGCGAAAAATGACGAAGAAGTGATCCGTGCTTACTCCATGGCGAACTACCCAGAAGAGAAGGGTATTCTGAAGTTCAATATTCGTATTGCTACGCCGCCTCCGGGCAAACCAGAAATACCTGCCGGCAAGATGTCGTCTTTTGTTTTTAACCAAAAGCCGGGCGACAAGGTGACGGTGTTTGGTCCATTTGGTGATTTTTTTGCCAAGAAGACCGAAGCCGAGATGGTGTTTGTTGGCGGTGGTGCCGGTATGGCGCCAATGCGTTCGCATATTTTCGATCAGCTGCTCCGCCTGAACTCCAAGCGTAAGATCAGTTTTTGGTACGGCGCGCGTTCTTTACGTGAAGCGTTTTACGTCGAAGAATATGACAAGCTGGCGGCGGAGCACGAGAATTTCACCTGGCACTTGGCCTTGTCTGATCCGCAACCAGAAGATAACTGGAGTGGCCTAAAAGGCTTTATCCATCTGGTGTTAATGGAGCAGTACTTAAAAGAGCATCCAGCGCCGGAAGATTGCGAGTTCTACATGTGTGGGCCGCCAATGATGAATGCGGCAGTGATCAAAATGCTTGAAGACCTCGGTGTTGAGCACGATAACATCATGCTGGACGACTTCGGTGGTTAAGCGGAATACAAGAACGATGCAGCAGGGCCTTCGGGCCCTGTTTGCGTTAGCGGACGGCGCGCGCGTTTTCTCGCTGCTTTTCGTGCTAATGCTGTCGTTGGTGCTATCCGGTTGTGAACGCGCACCGGCGGTGCATCATCTTGGCGGCGCGACTATGGGCACGACCTGGTCGGTTAAGGTGGTCGGTCTTCCCGCAGGGAGTGGCTTGGCAGATGTGCAGCAAGATTTGCAGCTGATCCTCGAAAGCATTAATCATCAGATGAGCACTTATCAGGCTGATTCGGAAATTAGCCAATTTAATCAGTCGGAAGCGGGGACGTCCGTAGCGTTGTCGCCGGATTTTGCTCAAGTATTGCAGTATGCATTACGGCTCGCGCAGGAAACGTCTGGTGCCTACGATCCTACCGTTGGGCCCTTGGTTAATTTGTGGGGCTTTGGGCCGGATAAGACGCTATTGAAGCGACCGTCGGCAGACACCGTTGCGCAGGCGCAGCAGCGTACGGGTTGGCAGCGTATTCGACTGGAGACGGGGGTAGACGGCGCGGCGAGCGTGGTATTTCAGCCTGGTGGTGCGTACCTAGATTTGTCTTCCGTGGCGAAAGGGTATGCCGTGGATAAGTTAGCGAGCTATCTCAATGCTCGGCAATTGAATGATTATTTGGTGGAAATTGGCGGCGAGTTGCGTGCCAGTGGCCACAAGCCTGATGGCACGGCGTGGCGGGTGGCGGTCGAGCGGCCTATTCCCGGTGTGCGCGAGGTTGAGAAAGTGTTGTCACTGAATAATCTGTCCGTGGCAACGTCAGGGGATTACCGTAACTTCTTTGAAGAGGCGGGCGAAACCTATGCGCATATCATTGATCCTCGTACGGGCTATCCCGTGAGCCACCTGACCGCCTCTGTGACGGTGCTGGCGCCGACTTGTGCGGAAGCGGATGCTTTGGCAACGGCTTTGACGGTGCTCGGCCCTGAGGACGGCTTAGCTTTTGCGCAACAGCGGCAACTTGCCGTACTCTTTATTGTCAGAACAACTGAGGGATTTGCTGAACGGGCGAGTCCTGCATTTGAACGGCTGCGCCGTGCGCAGCAGGAGCACTGAGATGTTAACGACTATTTTAGCCGCGATTGTTGTCTTTGGTTTGTTGTTTGCGGGCATGGCCGTAGGCGTTATTTTTTCCAATAAGCCGATTAAAGGGTCGTGTGGCGGGATGGCGAATATTGGCATCGCCGGTGACTGCGAGATCTGCGGTGGCGATATGAATAAGTGTGATGAGTCTGACGATGACACCGATCGGAAACCCTTAGCGCTTGGTTACGACGCCAACACAAAGAGATAAGTATTGAGGCGGCTCAAACGTGCTCTAATTAAGCCCCCCAAGTCAAAACCAAAACCTATCGCCTGCAAGCAGGCTCCCACAAGGTCAGCGTGGATTGACGTTTTGTAGAGCTTGCTTGCAAGCGATCAGTCCCAGATCCAATTCAGAACCTATCGCCCGCAAGTAAGCTCTCACACGGGCAGTGCTGTTCGTTATATTTCCTTTTGCTGATGATGGCGGCTCGCGCTAGAGTGTTGCTGTGCTGGCTTTCGTCGAGCCACGGAGGAGAGTGTATTGTCGCAAGAGCCATTGAAAACGGGTTTAATTCTGTCGGGCGGTGGTGCTCGTGCGGCTTATCAGGTCGGTGTATTGATGGCGATCGCCGATATCGTGCCGAAAGGCACGCGTAATCCCTTTCCGATTATTTGTGGCACTTCTGCTGGGGCAATTAACGCCGCGGCGATTGCCGCTCATGCGCATAACTATCGTCGAGGTGTGGCGGGGCTAGAGCGTGTATGGGCCAATATCACAGCCGAGCAAGTTTACCGCACCGACCTTCGGTCATTTTTAAAATCCCTTTTTCGTTGGTTGATTTCCAGTACGGTGTCGGGGTCAACGCCGGTCAATAGCGCGTTGCTTGATAACCGACCGTTACGAAAATTATTGAGTTTGGTGGTCAACTTTGATCGCATCGGGGAGGCGCTGAAAAACGGTGATCTTGAAGCGTTATCGATTACCGCATCTGGGTATTCGTCTGGTGAGTCAGTGGCATTTTTTCAGGCGCAAGATGGTGTTAATGCGTGGCAGCGTGCTCGGCGTGTAGGGCGTGCCTCGCGCATTTCGGTGGATCATCTGCTTGCCTCTTCTGCCATTCCTATTTTATTTCCGGCGCAAAAAGTCGACAACCAGTTTTATGGCGACGGTGCGCTGCGTCAGTTAGCGCCGTTGAGTCCTGCGCTGCATCTGGGAGCGAATCGATTATTGGTGATTGGTGTGTCGGGAAATGAAAGTACGCCGCCGCGCCGGAACATGACAGCCTATCCCTCATTAGCGCAGGTGCTGGGACATATTCTCAACAGCGTCTTTGTTGATAGCTTAGAGGCTGATGTAGAGCGGCTGGAAAGAGTTAATCAAACCTTGTCGGCTATTCCGGCAAAAGTGCGTAAGCAGCAAGGGATTACGTTGCGAGAAGTGGATGTGTTTAAGATTTATCCGTCGCAGCCGATTGATGAAATTGCCGCTCAACATATTAAGGAATTGCCGAAAACGTTACGTTTCTTTTTGCGTGGTTCTGGTGCGACCCGTTCACCGGGCGCGTCGGCAGTCAGTTATCTGCTGTTTGAGCCGGGTTTTACACGATCATTAATGTCGTTGGGTTACCGTGATGCAATGAGCCGCGAAGAAGAGCTGCGTGCATTTCTGAATGCGAAAAATTAGGTTTTTGGTCGAGACAGCTTAATCTGCGGTGTCGATATTCAGTGTTTTCTTCATGCGTTCAACGCGACTTTCGAAGTGCCGTGCGAAGCTGGTTGGAAAATCGGTGATGATGCTATCGACCCCTAGTGCGACAAGCCTTTCTGCTTCATTCAAATCGTTCACTGTCCACACAGACAACCTTAAACCTTTGCGTTTAGCGCGACGCACCATGCGCTCGTTGATTAGACTGTAATGGGCGATAACCCATTCGCAGTTTAGTGTGCGGGCGCGATGGGTGGGGCGTAGGTAACGATATTGGCAGACGTAGCCACGTTTTATGTTGCTGGATATGGTGCCGAGCATACGCAGGAAAACAGAATCACTGGAGGTGACCATCACTCGGTCGTGTAGCTGCATTTCGTCAATGAGTTGTTTTAATTTTGAGGCCTTGGCTGCCAGTGCCGCACGGGTATCGGTTTTGACCTCAAACTGAAAACGCATTGTAGGCGGGCAAAACTGAATGACGTCAGAGAGAGAGGGGATTCCGGTTGCGCTATGCCAGCCTGGGGTATTACGACGAGCGTCGAGCAAATTAAGCTCCGCGCGCGTATAGCGTTGTACTGTGCCTTTGTTCCAAGTAGTGCGATCAATTTCTTTGTCGTGCACGACGATTAGGTGGCCGTCGGCAGAGAGCCGCACGTCCAGCTCAATTTCAGGGACGCCGGCTTCAACAGCAACCTGAAAGCTTGCGAGTGTGTTTTCAGGGGCTTCGCCGCGGGCGCCGCGATGCCCAACGAGGCAGGTTTTTAGCAGAGACATATAGGAAGTCATCAGCGTCATTGTGTGATTGAACTATGACGAGATTATGGCGTACTTGTCTAGAGCCTCCCTTGAGAATTTAGTCTAGAACGTTCCGCCACGAAAATATTTTAGTCACGATAGCGTTTGAGTAAGTCCTCATAACCATCAATGCGGCGATCGCGCAGGTAGGGCCAGATGCGCCGAACGTTTTCCGTGCGTGCCATGTCGATATCGGTGATAAGAATGCCGTCGCCAGTTGCGTCGCTTTGCGTGAGCACTTCACCTTGTGGTCCTGCAATGAAGCTGTTGCCCCAAAACTCGATGCCGTCGTTTGCGTCTTTTGCAATCGGTGAGCCTTCAAAGCCGGTGCGATTGGCGACCAGTACTGGTAGACCATTGGCGACTGCATGAGAGCGCTGAATGGTAATCCATGCATTGAGTTGGCGTTGCTGTTCGTCGTTTGTATCCTGCCGGTCCCAGCCAATGGCGGTGGGGTAGAGCAACAGCTCTGCGCCTGCCAACGCCATTAAACGTGCCGCCTCTGGATACCACTGATCCCAGCAGACCAGAACGCCGAGTTTACCTAGAGAGGTTTGTATTGGCGTAAAGCCGCTGTCGCCGTTATTGAAGCGTGCATCGCCAGGAGTGAAGTAAAATTTCTCATAGAAGCCGGGATCATCGGGGATGTGCATTTTTCGATAGGTGCCCGCGATGCTGCCGTCGCTGTCGAGGACCACGGCGGTATTGTGATACAGGCCAGCGGCACGCTTTTCGAACAAGCTGGTGACAAGAACAATGTTGAGTTCATTCGCAAGAGCGCCAAAGCGTTCTGTAGTGGGGCCTGGAATTGTTTCAGCCTGATCAAAAACAGTGGTGTCTTCTGTTTGGCAAAAATATAGCCCGCGGTGCAGCTCTTGCAGCAACACGAGTTGTGCACCATCGGCGGCGGCGTTACGAATCAGCTGCTCCGACTTTTGCTGATTAGCGTCCATATCAGCAGTGTTGGCTTGTTGGATCACGGCAACGCGCATGTCTCTTTTTTGCACTTCTCTCTCCGCACTCCTAAATCACGCAATCGTAGGAGTTTTATCTAGCCCTAATGAAGACTGCTATCGAGTCAAAACGGGCGCTTTATAGCACCCCTTCAGGTAGCTGCATAGTGACACAATGCAGGCTGCCATGTTGATGGATGAGTGGCACGCATGGCACACCAATAATCTGGTGTTGTGGAAACGCTTTGGCGAGCTGGGCCAAGGCGGCGGTATCCGCTGCTGTTGCCGTGCTGGTATTGGAATAGGTTGGCATCAACACCGCATTGTTAATGATTAGGAAGTTTGCGTAGGTTGCAGGCAGGCGGTGGCCATCGTCGTCGTAGGCAGGCTCCGCCATGGGTAAGGGCACGAGCTGCAATTGATGTTCGCGTGCGTGAGCTTGTAACTCCGCTTCCATGGCGGCCAGTGCAGGGTAGTGGCTGTCACGTGGGTCGGTACATTGCACATAGGCAATGGTGGTGTCGTTGCAGAAGCGTGCCAGGGTATCGATGTGGGCATCGGTATCATCACCCTCTAAGTGTCCGCTGTGCAGCCAGAGAATGTGTTGTGCGCCGAATTCCTGTCTCAGCAAGGCCTCAACGGCCGCTTGATCGAGTGTCGGGTTACGGTTCGGGTTAAGCAAGCAGTGACTGGTGGTGAGCAGAAGGCCATTGCCGTTACTTTCCACGGAGCCGCCTTCGAGCACGACGTCGATGCTTTTGACCGCGCATTGCCAGTGAATTTTCTGGCTAACGGCATTGTCTTGTTCTGCCGCAAATTTATTGCCCCAGCCGTTGAAGTCGAAGTCGAGCAGCATTTTCTTATCGTTTTCGCCGTCATCGCAGCTAACCGTTAGGGGGCCAAAGTCTCGTGCCCAGGTATCGTTATAGTCGAGGTGGAGGAAATGTAGGCGCGCATGTGCGCCGGTCTCGCCCAAAGTTGTTTGGATGCGCTGTTGATGGGTATCGTCACGACAGAGAATTAGCAGGTTTTCTTGTGCCAGTATTGCCTGAGCGAGAGCGCAGTAGGTTCGCTCCGCGTCATTGAGAATATCCGCCCAGTCAGTGTGCTCGCTGGGCCAGGCAATCATGACGCCCCATTGTGGCGCCCATTCGGCAAGCAGTGTATTCATGTGCGGACTCGTAGGTTAGGTCAAACGGGCGCGTAATGTATGTCGATTCGTTCTGACATGCAGCATTAGATTAGCGCAGCGTGTGAATTGTCGCGTAAAAAAAACCGGATAACGAGTATCCGGTTTTTTGTTGAGATGTGTCGTCGCGAGGGCGTGTCTGTTAAGCGCCCCAGTCGACCGAGAAGCCACCAGATTCCGCTTTTTTCTTTTCAGTCTTCTTTTCAGCCTGAGGCTGCGCTTCCGGTTTGCTGTCTTGTGCTGGCGCCGGTGCAGGCTGTTCGGTCGCTTCACTTGGCGCCGCTTTCGCTTCTGGTGCAGCCTCTGCCTTAGGCGGTGCTGCTTTCGGTTGTTCTGGTGCAGTTTTAGCCGCGGCTGGATCATCTACCACAATACGTCCGCTCACAGGGTCAAAGCGGAATTGAGGTTGGCCTGTTTCTGCTGCCGGCGCTGCTGGTATGGCTGGTGCGGGAGCTGTTGGCGCTGGAGCTGTCGGAGCTGCAGGGGCTACTGCTGGTTTAGCCTCGCTTGCTGCGGCCGCAGCGGCAGCCGCGGCTGCAGCAGCTGCTGCTTTTTCTTTGTTGAGGTCTTCACTTGCTGCCTTCGTGTCAGCTTCGAGTGCTTCGGCGGGAGCCTCCGCTTCTAACGGCGCTGTTTGGGCAGCGGGTTGTGCTGTCGGCGATGGGAGGGCTTTACCATCCGCACCCACTTCAATAATTCGGCCACTGACTGGATCGAAACGGAATGTAGACTCTGTTTCGCCGGTAGGCTGCTCGGCGGGAGTCGCGGCGGCTGGTGTGGCAGGAGCAGGCACACTGCCTACTTCGTCGTTGATTTCTTCAATCGGGGGGAGTGTATCGATTGGTTGCTGAGCTGGAGCATTAGCAGGGGGCTGAGCCAATGCGGTGGCATGTCGAACAGAATGCAACGCACGGCCGTCTTCAAAGTAGACGGTGAATTCTTGGTATTCCCAGCGACTAATTGACGGTGTGCCGACACCTGGGATTTGTTTCATCGGTGCGCCAAATTGGCTACGAACCGTGTCTTTACTTGATCCCATCTTAGGCATCGCGTCTGCAGCAAGAGCAATAAGAGGCAAGCTCAGCAGCCCAGCAGCTAATATGGAAGTTATTTTTATTCGCATTACCGTTCCCCGCAGGAGGTACATTTTCAAGTGATATTATGGAGTTAGAGACGTTTATTCAACCACTTTGCCTATATTGTCTCGTAGACACCAGTCACAAAGTCGCTGGCCGACAGTAAAACTTTAATGATTAAATGCGCGCCATGTTTAGACCTCTATCGCTCTATATCGGCTTGCGCTACACCGGCGCCAAGGCACGAAACAACTTTATCTCAGTCATCACGCTGTTTTCAGCGCTTGGTTTGATGCTGGGTGTGACTGTATTAATTACCGTTTTATCGGTGATGAATGGCTTTGACCGGGAGTTGCAGACCCGCATTCTCGGCATGGTGACGCATGTGTCGGTTAATGGCCGTGTTGCCGTGAAAGATTGGGAGCGGCTGGCGACGATTGCTCGCACCCACGATGAAGTGGTTGGCGTGGCGCCGTTTCGTCAGCTCGAAGGCATGCTGAGCAACCAAGGGCAGGTTGCCGGGGTGTTTGTCAGCGGGATTGAGCCTGAAGCAGAAAAAACGGTCTCGATTGTCTCCGACTTTATGGATGAGGGGACGCTGGAGTCGTTGCAGGACGGCGAATTCAACGTGGTGCTTGGTTATGGTTTGGCGCGGCGTTTGTCTGTGGGTCTGGGTGATAAAGTGACATTGGTACTGCCGGAGGCAACGTTGTCGCCTGCCGGTGTGATGCCACGCTTTAAGCGATTTACGGTGTCGGGTATTTTCCGTGTACGGGCCGAAGTTGATACGTTGTTGGCCTATATTCATATTGAAGATGCGGCGCGATTATCTCGAGAGCCTGGCACGGTTGATGGTATTCATTTGCGCTTAGATGATTTATTTCAGGCGGCTGAAATTGGTTGGCAGTTAGAGCAGGAAGTCGGCCCAGGTTTTTACAGTAGCGATTGGACGCGAACGCACGGCAACTTGTTTCAAGCCATTCGGATGGAAAAAACGATGATGACATTGTTGCTGTCATTTATCGTTGCGGTGGCCGCGTTCAATATTGTTTCGAGTCAGGTGATGTTGGTCACGGAGAAGCGCGCTAATATTGCCGTGCTGCGTACTATGGGCGCGACGCCCGCGATGATTATGCGAATTTTTATGGTGCAGGGCACCATTATCGGTGTGACCGGTACGTTTTTTGGAACCTTGTTTGGCGTGCTGCTGGCGACCAACATTAGCGCCATCGGTCGTTGGCTCGAAGAAACATTTCAGACCCGGTTATTCGACGCCTATTTTGTCAATTACCTTCCTTCCGAACTGCAGTGGAGCGATGTGACTGTGATCGTCGCGATTGCGGTGGCGATTTCTTTCTCGGCAACACTTTATCCCTCTTGGCGGGCGAGCAAAGTCGAACCAGCGGAGGCGTTGCGTTATGAGTAATGATCCGATGAATAGCAGTGCTGAAAACGCACCAAGCTCCGTGCTGTCATGCGTTGATTTGAGCAAGAGTTATACCGAGGGCGCGGGCAAACTGGATGTGCTGTCGGGGATTAATTTAGAGCTTGTTCGCGGTGAAATGGTGGCAGTGATTGGTTCGTCTGGTTCGGGTAAATCGACATTGCTGAACTTGCTAGGCGGGCTCGATGCGCCGTCCGAAGGTTCTGTCGCTGTTGCCGGCGTTGCGCTAAAAGGGTTGTCCGAAAAACAGCTCTGCCAGTTGCGTAATAAGAACATGGGTTTTATTTATCAGTTTCACCATTTGTTGCCTGAGTTTACGGCGGTTGAAAACGTGGTGATGCCGTTAATGATTCAAGGTCTTAAGCCGAAGGACGCGAAAGCCAAAGCAATCGCTTTGTTGGAGCGTGTTGGCTTAGGGGCGCGTCTGACTCATAAGCCGTCAGCGTTAAGTGGTGGCGAGCGTCAGCGCGTGGCGATCGCACGCGCGTTAGTGGGGGAGCCTGCGCTGGTATTGGCAGATGAGCCGACCGGTAACTTGGATGAACGCACGGCGCAGTCTGTGCAAGATCTGATGGTTGAGCTGAATGAATCGCTCGGCATTACGTTTTTAATCGTCACCCATGACGGTGATTTCTCATCACGCTGCCAACGTCAGCTGGTGCTTCACGAAGGGCGATTGGCGTCTCTTTGACGCCTCGCCGCCAAGCGCTGTTGCCACTTTCGGACAACAGATACTCGCCAAACTAATTTAATTGCTCCCCATGCCGTTGCGCCAAGCAACAGGCCACTCAATAACGATCCTAGCCACAGCGGCCCTAGCTGTTCCAACAACCAGACGAATGTCACGTGGTCTGGTACGTGGGGAGGCATTCCCATCAGTGCTACGCCGAGCCGATAGGTGAAGTAAAACACTGGGGCGATGGTGAACGGGTTGGTTATCCAGACGAGCAAAACGGAAAGCGGCAGGTTGCATTTGAATTTGACCGCTAATACGGCGGCGACAACCATTTGCATAGGAATCGGTAAAAACGCGGTAAAAATGCCGATAAATGCCGCGCCTGCTAGCGAGTGCCGGTTCACATGCCATAAATTCGGGTCGCCCAGCACGGCACCGAGAAAGGAAAGCGATTTGTTTTCGCGTATCCGCTCGGGGGAAGGGAGGTATTTTCTGAACAATCTTTTGGGCATTCACTGACCCTAGCGACTAGCAATAGCGGGCTATTATGCCCCGAATCTTTCGTTGTGACATGTATTGCGCACACCTAGCAGTATCTGTATGCGACATGAATTGCGGGCTAGGGTGCCACTGCATGCTTCGAATAGGAATGTTTTTTTGCAGTGCGGGCATTATTACCGGTGTGTTTTTTGCCGAGTTCACACCGAGGGTTGCCAGTTTGGCGCTGATCGCAGTGCCGCTGCTCGCGCTGATCTTGCTGGGTATTTATAGGCGCCTCTTAGGGCAGGTTAGATGGCGATTATGGGCGCTTTCTACTGTCAGTTGTTGCGTTTGCGCGGCTTTCCTCTCTGGTCAGCTATACGGTCAGTGGCGCACGCGCATTGCCCTTGCTGAGCGCTTGCCCGTCAACGTTACTCAGGCGCCGGTACAGGTTGTTGGCGAGATCACCGGCCTCGTCGAGCAGTACGCGATCGCGGGTCATGGCGATGCAGCGCCTGTGTTGGCTTATCAATTTGATTTGCATACCCAGTTACCGTCGCGTGGCCCGCATAAAGCAGAGTCAGATTGGTTGGCCGATAAATTCTTGCGCGTTCAGGCTTATAGCGATGTCCCATTGTCGTTTGACGTTGGTGACCAAATAGACGCCATGATGACGCTCGCACCGGTGCGCGGCTTGGTGAATGGCGTAGGCCCAGATAATGAACGCTCTGCGCTGGCGCGGGGCGTCGATGGTTACGCATCAGTCGAAGAATGGCGAGAGATTGTACCGGCTCGCTGTTGTGCGTTAACGCGTTGGCGCGAGCAATTGGCTAAGCTGCTTTCGGAGCGATTACAGCAGGGCAGTGCGGCTTATGCGTTGATTCCGGCGTTGGTCGCGGGTGATCGCCGCAAGCTTGAAGCTGACCACTGGCGGGTCTTGCAGCGTACCGGCGTTGCTCATCTGATTTCCATTTCCGGATTACATATTAGTTTGGTCTGTGGCGCGATCTGGTGGTTCAGCACGAAGTTATTGGCCCTTCCGCTGGCGCTAACACGGGCACGTCTTTGCGCGAGTCAGGTGGCGGTGTTTCCTGCGTTATTCGTTGCGGTGGGATACGCCGCCATGGCGGGGTTTTCGCTACCCACTTCCCGGGCTTTGCTGATGACGTTTCTGGTGATGGTGGCGCATCTTTTACGTCTTCGTATTGATCCGTCGACGGTCTTGGTTGCGGTGTTATTCGTGCTTCTGATGGTCAGTCCGCTTGAGGTGTTGAGTGGCGGGTTTTGGTTGTCTTTTTTGGCAGTTGGCTTGTTGATGGTGTTGTTGAGCGGCGGTGTACGCGAGCTGCTTAGAGCGCAACTTTTATTATCCCTTGGTAGTGGTGCGTTCGCTGGGTGGTTGTTCTCGGCATGGAGTCTGGTGTCGATTTTAGCGAATCTGATCATGGTGCCGTTATTTTCCTTTGTCATTATTCCGCTGGCGTTGCTCGGTACCTTTTTGGCGACGCTATTCGACAAGGTGGGTGGCGGTTTAGGTGAGCGCATTGCGGACGCTTTACTGAGCGCTTGTGCTGCATTGATCGATGGTGTTTGGCCGCTACTGAACGCCTTGGCGAAAGCGCCGTCGATAGAGGCGCCGGCATCCTTATTTGCGATGCTGGCGTTACTGCTTGTGATTATCCGTTTTACCTTGCCGTTCTTACCGGGGCCTCGTTGGCTTTATCTGTTTTTATTGTTGCCGTGGATATGGCCGCAGCAAACACAATCGTTGACCCGTGGTCAGTTTGAATTGGTGGTGTTTGATGTCGGGCAAGGGCAAATGACAGCGGTGCGTACGGCCAATCAGGTGTTGTTGTATGACGCGGGGCCGCAGTGGCGGCAGGGCAGTGCGGTGGCGTCGATCCTTCGGCCTTGGTTGGTGCGTGAGAGTGTGAGTCCGATGTTGGCGTTTATAAGCCATGGTGACACGGATCACAGTGGCGGATATGCCGACATGCGCAGTCTCTGGCCGCATATGCCGGTGTTCAGCGGTGATACAGAGCGAGTCGCCGCGGCGTTACCATGCTTGCGCGGGCAGGCTTGGCGCGTTGATGGCGTGCAGGTCGATGTCTTATGGCCGGCTGCGCAGGTGCCATTGCAGCGCAGTAATAACCGTAGCTGTGTGGTGAAAATTACATCGGGCGACGGCCTGAGTAGCGCATTGTTGAGCGGCGATATTGAGCTGCCTGTTGAGTTTTGGTTGGCCCAGCATGGAACTGAGCTACGCAGCGATGTATTACAAGTTCCGCATCATGGCAGCCAGACCAGTTCGAGCTATGGCTTTATTCGTGCGGTACAGCCACGTTGGGCAACCGTGTCGAGCGGCTATCGAAACCGATTCCATCATCCTGCGCTCACAACCCAGCAGCGCTACCAACAATTTTCCGTACCGATGCTGAATACTTCGGATACTGGGCTGCAACGATTTGTCTTTGCTGGCGGGCTGGTCAGCGTCGCTGAATTTGCTCGTGATTCCTCATCATGGCCGTGGCGCGTCGGCATGCCTGTGATAGAGTAGCGCCCTGAACAATCGTGTCTTCAGTAGTCAATATTGCCGTCACTGGAACGGCTTGCTGAGGACGCATATAAAAACGCGAAATGTTACGACTAAGTGGAGACTCCAAGTGCTGGAAATATTGAAGTCCGGGGGCTGGTTGATGTTCCCGATTGTATTGTGCTCTATTTTGGCGGCGGCAATTATCGCCGAGCGTTTCTGGACATTGCGTAGCGCGCGTTTGGCGCCGGATGGATTGGTTGATCAGGTGCGCGGTTGGTTGAGCAAGGGCAAGCTTGAGTCGAGTAAAATGCAGGCGCTGGCGAACGGCTCACCGCTAGGCCGCATTATGGCGACGGGTTTGCTGAATGCAAAAAACGGCCGTGACGTCATGAAAGAGAGCATCGAAGAAGTGGCGACGCAGGTCGTGCATGACCTTGAGCGTTTTTTGAACACGCTGGGAACCATTGCCGCGATTACGCCGATGATAGGCTTGCTGGGTACGGTGGTCGGCATGATCGACGTGTTTACTGCCATCATGGAGCATGGCGCAGGTAATACGGCGTTACTGGCTGGCGGTATTTCCAAAGCATTGATTACTACGGCAGCAGGTTTGACCGTTGCGATTCCGGCAATTTTCTTTCACCGCTTCTTTGTTCGTCGGGTTGATGAAATCACCGTCAACATGGAGCAGCAGGCGGTGCACCTTGTTGATTTGGTACACGGTAATCGCGCCGATGCGCCACGAGGTAAGGCGCAGTGAATTTCAAACGTCAGCGTAAAGATGAAGTCGATGTGAATCTGACGCCGCTGATTGATGTGGTGTTCTTACTTTTAATTTTTTTTATGGTGTCGACAACCTTCACGCGTGAAACGCGGTTATCGGTCGTGTTGCCGGAAGCGAACGGTGTGGCACAGCTCGAAGCCGCTGATGCAGTGGAAATTTCGATTGCGGCGAGTGGTGATTACGCTGTCAATGGCGACAGATTGTCGCGTAGCGATGAGTCAACCTTGCGGACAGTGTTGCTGCCTTTGGCTCAGCAAAGTACCGACGTTCCCTTTGTGATTACGGCTGATGCGCAAGCAACGCATCAAGCGGTGGTGATGGTGATGGACGTGGCGGGGCAATTGGGTTTTGTTAACTTGAGTATTACCACGCAGGAGCCGGGGGCAAAATGAGTCGACGCGGAGAAGACGATTCTCAGGTTTGGTCGACCTATTCTCGACTGCTGCAATATACCCGCCGTTATTGGTGGATCTTATCCGGCAGTGTATTTGGTTATGCCCTTTACGCCGCGACCAATCCGGGCGCGGCGCACTTCGTCAAAATTCTGACAGAAGTCATCCAAGACGAAAATCGTGCTCATTCAACGGTGTTACTTCTATGCGCCGCGCCGTTTATTTTTGCCATTGTGCAAGGCACCACCCAGCTATTAGGTAGCTACTGTTTGGCGTGGGTTGGCCAGCATATTGTCTTTGAGATTCGCAATGAAGTGTTCGTGCATTTATTGCAGTTGCCGCAGCGGATTTTCCAGAAGAATGCGTCCGGCAGAATCATGTCCAAGATCATTTTTGATGCTCAGCAGATTACCTCTGCCGGTACTGACGCCGTAACGGTTTTATTGCGAGAAGGGCTTACCGCGATTGCGCTGCTTGGCTATCTTGTTTACCTCAACTGGCAGCTAACGCTAGTGCTGTTTACGGTTGGCCCCGTGGTTGCGTTTGTGATCGGTCAGACGAGTAAGCGCTTTCGGAAACTAAGTCGTCGAATCCAAGACAGTATGGGGGGAATTACCCAGTACTTAGGTGAGGCGATTGACGGTATTCAAGTGGTTAAAATCTTTGGTGGTCGAGAGCAAGAAGCGGACCGCTTCGCCAAAGTCTCGCGCAGTTTCGAGAAAAACAATATTAAGTTAGTCGTGACCAAAGTGGTCTCCAATTCCATCGTGCAAATGGTTGTTGCTATTGGTGTTGGCGTTATTGTTTATTTATATATCTACATATCTGGTGATCAAATTGAAGTTGGCGAATTTATCGCCTTTGTCGGTGCGATTGCGATGATTCAAAAGCCGATTAAACAGCTTAACGAAGTGAACTCTAAGATTCAGCGTGGTGTTACTGGCGCTGCGTCCTTGTTCGAGCTTCTGGATATGGAAGCTGAGCGTGATAATGGCCTTGCTGAGTTAACGCGTGCGCAAGGGAAAATCGAATTTAAGAATGTAAGCTTCTCGTATAACCCTGAGCAGCCGGTGATCTCGAATTTATCATTTGTCGTGAATCCCGGTGAGACAGTGGCGTTAGTGGGCCGCTCCGGTGCGGGCAAGAGTACGATCGCTGCAATGGTGCCGCGTTTTTATGATGCTGATGCGGGCCAAATCTTGCTGGATGACGTGCCGCTTGATCAATACAAACTGGATGATTTGCGCCGTCAGGTGTCGCTGGTAAGCCAAAAGGTGGTGTTGTTTAACGATTCTATTCGCAACAACATCGCTTACGGTGAAATGAGTGATAAGGATGGGGCGCTGATTGAGCAGGCAGCGAAAGACGCTCATGCAATGGAGTTTGTCGCCGAGCTAGAGCACGGCCTAGAGACGGAAGTAGGGCAGGATGGCACGCAGCTATCCGGCGGTCAGCGCCAGCGTATCGCCATCGCCCGTTCTTTGTTGAAAGATGCACCGATTTTGATTTTGGACGAAGCGACCTCGGCGCTGGATAATGAATCCGAGTTTCGTATTCAGCAAGCGCTCGAACAAGTAATGAGCGGTCGCACGACATTAGTGATTGCCCATCGATTATCGACGATTGAAAAGGCGGATCGTATCTTGGTCATGGATGATGGTCGTTTGGTTGAGTCTGGCACTCATGCAGAGTTGCTTGAACAGAATGGCTATTACACCCAGCTTTATCGCATGAACTTCGCTGAGTAACGTATGCAAAATGGTTTCTCTCAGTGGCTGCAAGGCGCTTGGTATAATAATGACCGACGCGTTTGGCCGTTGTTGCCGTTGTCGTGGCTTGTTGCCGGCGTTGCCCGTTTTCGTTTATTACGCTTTCGCGCCAAGAAGTTAATTCCGGACGTGCCGGTCTTGGTTGTTGGCAACATCACCGTCGGTGGTACCGGGAAAACCCCTCTTGTTGTAAGTCTGTGCGAGTATTTTTTGCGTCATAACAAACGTGTTGTGGTGATTAGCCGCGGTTATGGTGCAGCGCCAGCACATTATCCGTTTGCCGTCGAAGCGAATCATGACGCCTCGATTGTTGGCGACGAACCCTTGCTGATTGCGAAACGAACGGGCGTTCCTGTGATTATCGATCCGCGCCGTAAGCGTGCGCTGGATATGGCTGTGAACCAATTTAATGCTGAAGTCGTCATTAGTGATGATGGTCTGCAGCATTATGCCTTGCCTCGCACTGCAGAGGTCCTCGTGCTCGACGGCGAGCGCATGTATGGCAATGGCTATTGTCTTCCTGCTGGGCCTCTGCGTGAGCCCGTTGCACGTGCAAAAGAAGTCAATTGGCGTGTCGTTAATGGTCGCCCTGAGCGGGGCATCAAGGATGCGTTGGTGATGAGTTTGTCGCTGGCAGATCCAGTCAATGTGCGTAGCGGTGCAAGCATGCCCATGGAAGATTTTGTCGCCCGTTTTCCATTCGTGAAGGCGGTCGCCGGTATTGGCAATCCGCAGCGATTTTTCAGCGCGCTAATGGCGCAGGGCTTACTTGTGGAGCCTCATGCTTTTAAAGATCATCATGCTTTTTGCCAGCAAGACTTTGATGCGCTTGGCGCTGCTGTGGTGTTAATGACGGAAAAAGATGCGGTGAAATGCAGTGCCCTGGTTGGCGATAATGCCTGGTATGTACCGGTCACTGCACAACTACCTACGGTATTTTTTGATTCGGTTTTTGAAACGTTAATGCGGAGCCCTGCATGAGTTACGTGGTGGTGATTCCAGCCCGTTATGGTTCCAGTCGTTTGCTCGGTAAGCCATTGGCGGACATTTGTGGAGAGCCGATGGTGGTGCGAGTTCTGCAACGCTGTCAGCAGAGTTCGGCGGCACGAGTGCTGGTCGCGACAGATGATGATCGGGTTGCCTTGGTGGTAACGCAGGCCGGCGGTGAAGTGGTCATGACACGTGCGGACCATCCATCCGGTACCGACCGTTTGCAGGAAGTGGCCGCCCAGTTGGGTTTGAGCGATGACGATATTATTGTCAATGTGCAGGGCGACGAACCGCTTATTCCTGCGCAAGTGATTGAGCAGGTTGCGGGCAACTTAGCCAACAATCCTGACTGTGGTATTGCGACGTTATGCGAACCGATCACAACGCACGCTGGTTTATTTAACCCGAATATCGTTAAGGCGGTTTTTGATAATAACGGCATTGCTTTGTATTTTAGTCGAGCGCCGATTCCGTGGCACCGCGACGCTTTTGCGCTTAATAATGAAGAGCTGCCAAAAGGAGAATGGTGGCGTCATATTGGTATTTACGCTTATCGAGTCGGTTTTCTTCGTCAGTATGTGCAATGGCCTCCAGCGTTGCTAGAAACAACGGAAGCGCTTGAGCAGCTACGGGCAATGGCGAATGGTGTTCGTATTCATATAGCGCCAGCGTGCGTCGACGTGCCGGGTGGTGTTGACACGCAGGCAGATCTTGAAAGAGTTTGTGCGGCCTATAGAGCAATAAATGGCGAGTAAAATGACTCGCATTTTGTTTGTTTGTTTGGGCAACATTTGTCGCTCACCAACGGCGGAGGCGGTGTTTCGTGCTCGTGCCGAGCAAACAGGCATCTTGTCCCGTTTGCAGCTCGACAGTTGCGGTACGGGTGATTGGCATGTTGGTAAGGCCCCAGATTCACGCGCGCAACGTGCCGCGGCAACACGGGGCTATGATTTGTCGGCGTTAAGAGCACGACAACTTGATCCGTCTGACTTCGATCGATTCGATTATATTCTAGCGATGGATGCCGCTAATTTACGCGACATTATTGCGTTGCAAGCAGCCTCCTCCGAGAGTGCGTCGCCTGAATCTAACGCTTCTTCTGTCCATATTGGTCGCTTCCTCGACTACGCCTCTAATCAATGTCATGCCGACGTCCCAGATCCTTATTATGGTGGCGACAAGGGTTTTGATGATGTGCTTGATCTCATTGAAGCGGCGAGTGATGGCCTTCTGGCGCAGTTGGTGGATGCGGCAGATGCGCATGGCGGGCCGCCGAATAAGCCGGAGGCGTTTCAATGATTACAGAGAATATGCCGTTGATTGATCGCAACACTCTGCGGCTTCCGGCGAGTGCGGAATATTTTGCTGAGCTCGCGAGCGAGTTAGAATTGCGTGCGTTATTGCTAGATGAGGCCTTTTTTAAGTTACCGCGCACGGTTGTCGGTGAGGGTAGTAATTTATTACTGCGCGCGGATGTGCCTGGTTTGGTCATACGTATGGCTGAAAAGGGGCTTGCGGTTGTTGCCGAAGATGATGAATTTGTGTGGCTGGAAGTCAAGGCAGGAGAGTGTTGGGATGCATTGGTTGCAACCACTATTTCGCGTGGTTGGCAGGGGCTGGAAAACTTATCGCTTATTCCCGGTAGTGTTGGCGCAGCACCGTTCCAGAACATCGGTGCGTACGGCGTAGAGTTGGCCGACGTGTTGGATTCGTTGTCGGCGATCCATTTGTATACCGCTGAGCGTCGTGATTTCTCTTGCGCGGATTGTTGTTTTTCCTATCGAGATAGCATTTTTAAAAGCGCACAGAAAGGTGAGTGGGTTATAACGTCTGTCCGGTTGCGACTGAATAAATCTCCGAAATTTTCATTGGGCTATGCAGATTTAAAAGCGCGCTTTGATCAGCTGCCTGACTCGCAACGCACCGCGCAAGCAATAAGGGACATGGTAATAGCGTTACGGCAAAGTAAATTGCCGGATCCCAAAGTGCTCGCCAATGCAGGCAGTTTTTTTAAGAACCCTATTGTGAGCGCAGAACAGCATCAGCGTTTGCAGCGCCACTTTCCTGATTTGGTGTCTTACCTGCAATCCTCTGGTGATTATAAGTTGGCGGCGGGTTGGTTGATTGAGCGTGCGGGATGGAAAGGGCGTCGAGTGGGTAACGTGGGTATGCATGAAAAGCAGGCGTTGGTATTGGTCAATTACGATGCGGCTACGGGTGCCGAGGTGTCAGAGTTTTCTCGGCAGGTGTGTGCGTCGGTGAACGAGATGTTTGCTGTGTTACTTGAGCAAGAACCTGTCGTTTTACCTGTGGTGATATAATTTTTTAGTTTTTCACTCCACTTTTCGAATGTAAAAAAATACCCGCCAAATGGCGGGTATTTTTTTACGGCTTCTTTAGGATGCGATCTTATGCATCTTCAGATTTTTCATTAGCGCTGTCGGCCTGCTGTTGCGCCGCTTTGCGTGCTGCGCGCGGATCATTGCTGGCGCGAGCCGTTGTCGTTGGCGCTTCGTGGTTGAGCGGCAAAAACTCTTGCACAGGTTTCGGCCGTTCGACTTTTTCAGCGGGCTGTTGCGATACGTGTTTCGCACCACCACCGTGACGAGGGTCGTTTGAGGCGCGATTGTCATCGGTTTTTACTGCGGCCGGCTTGGCAACAGCAGGCTGCGCTGCAGGTGCAGGTGCATTTTCGCTAACCGGCGCCGCAACTTTTGGCGCTGTCTTTTCTGCAGCAGGAGTGGAAACCGCTGGCTTGGCTTCAGGGGCAGGTGCGTTCTGTGCGGCAGAAGCGTGTGGCGCTACTGGAGCAGGAGCACTAGCAACGGGTGTTTTTGCTGCTGCGGTTTCTGGGGCAGTGGGTTTCGCCGCAGGCGCTTGCTCTACTGGTTTGCTTGGAGCGGCCTTTGGCGTTTCTTTTTGTACAGCTTGGGGCGCTTCAGTTGCTGGTGCTACTGCTGCGCTTTGAGTCTGTTGGGTTGGCTGTTGAGCGCTATTCTGAGCGGCACTGCTGTGCTCTTGCGCTGCGGCGGCAATAACTCGCTCTTCGCTAGTGCTTGGTGCATCAGAAGCATTTCCGGTTGTGTCACGACTTCCTTCACGCTCTTTACGACGTGGGCGGTGACGCTCTGGGCGTGGGCGATCATCGCGCGCGTCAGTGCGGCGCTCAACTTGATTGCCGTTTTTGTCCGCTTGCGGTTCAACGTGATTGCCGTCGGCTTGAACCTCTTCACGTTGGCTGTCGTTACGTTGCGGTGCATCCCGATTTTCGCCGCGGCGGTTTCGATTGCGACTGTTGCGTCCTTCATTACGCGATTCACCGCGTGGTTCGCTACGCTCGGCTTTTTCTGCGCGTGGAGATGCCTCTGAACGTGCGTCAGTTTTTTGACGACGAGCGTTATCAGAACCTTCTTTGCGCGGCTGCTCTTGCTGAGGTTGCGCGGCACGGCTACCTTGACGGCGAGGGCGGCCTTCTTCGCGAGCGGCATTGTTATCGCTACGGTTATCACCACGATTTTCGCCACGATTGTTACGGTCGCCACGATTGTTGCGGTTGCCGCCACGGTTGCGGTTTTGGTTGCGGTTTTCAGGACGACGCGTGTTTTCCTGCTTTTTAACCGGTGCCTTCTTCGTGGTTTCTGATGCCGCAAAGAATGTTTTCAGCCATGTGATAAAGCTGCCGAGCAGACCAATCGTTGCAGCGGGAGCTACAGCTGCTTTTGCTTTCGGCTGAGGCGCAGCGGTATCCGGTGCAACCAGCTTTACCGCGGCTTCTTGTACTTTAATTTCAACATCTTGGGCGGACGCTAAAGATGGATCGACCTGATCGACCAAAACAACGTCGTGGCTAAATAAGCCTTCTGTGGTTTGGTCGTCACGGATCCGCACGACTTCATAGTGCGGTGTGGTCATTTCAGGATGTGGAATGATGAGGATGCGAACTGTGTGGCGCGCTTCTAGTTCGCGCAACGCCTGACGCTTTTCGTTTAGCAAATACGTTGCAACGGGAACCGGTACCTGAGCTTGAATCTCGCCGGTACGCTCTTTCATGACTTCTTCTTCCATCAGGCGCAGCAACGACAGCGCGATGGATTTCACGTCACGGATATGGCCTTGGCCGGTACAACGTGGGCAAACGATAGAGGAGGTTTCGCCGAGTGATGGACGCAGACGTTGACGCGACAATTCAAGCAAGCCGAAGCGCGAGATGCGGCCAACTTGTACGCGGGCGCGATCAGCCTCAAGCGCTTCACGCATGCGGTTTTCAACGTCGCGCTGGTTGCGTTGTGGGCCCATGTCGATGTAATCGACAACAATCAAGCCACCGATATCACGCAGACGTAACTGACGAGCAATTTCGTCCGCTGCTTCTAGGTTTGTTTGCAGAGCGGTTTCTTCGATGTCTGCACCCTTGGTAGCGCGCGACGAGTTGATGTCGATAGAAACGAGCGCTTCGGTCGGATCAATAACGATTGAGCCACCAGACGGCAGTTTTACTTCACGTTGAAATGCAGTTTCGATTTGCGATTCGATTTGGAAGCGTGAAAACAACGGCGTTTCGTCTTGGTACAGTTTGATCTTGTGCTGGAAGTCGCTCATCACCTGGGTGACAAAGCCTTGAGCTTCGGCATAGGTGCTTTCAGAGTCGATCAGTACTTCGCCAATATCTTTGCGCAAGTAGTCACGAATGGCGCGGATGATGACGTTAGATTCTTGATAGATTAGGAATGGAGCAGGGCGATCGGACGCTTCATCAATAGAGGTCCAGAGCTTTAACAGATAGTTAAGGTCCCACTGCAACTCTTCTGCAGAGCGGCCAAGGCCAGCTGTACGGACGATAACACCCATGTCTGCCGGAATATCCAGCGCGCTCATGGCGTCTTTGAGTTCTTGCCGCTCTTCACCTTCGATGCGACGGGAAATGCCGCCGGCGCGAGGGTTGTTTGGCATTAATACGAGGTAGCGGCCAGCCAAGCTAATAAAGGTGGAAAGGGCGGCGCCTTTATTGCCGCGCTCTTCTTTATCAACTTGAACAATGACTTCCTGGCCTTCGCGAATAACTTCCTTGATGTTGACGCGACCCTGTACATCTTTTGGGTCTTTTTGGAAGTATTGGCGTGAAATTTCTTTCATCGGCAAGAAGCCGTGGCGATCTGCGCCGAAGTCGACAAACGCCGCTTCAAGGGAAGGTTCTACACGGGTGATTTTGCCCTTGTAGATATTCGCTTTCTTTTGTTCACGGGTGCGGTGTTCAATATCCAGATCGTAAAGACGCTGGCCGTCTACTAGAGCAACGCGTACTTCTTCAGCGTGCGTTGCGTTAATTAACATGCGTTTCATGGTTTTGCCTGTCACTTGTTTCAAGTGATGGCTTGCAGAAGGCCCATTTCGGGCGTCAGACAGAGGAGCGGTCATCAGCAGGCATGAATCTGGCCTGTGCCGTGCCGGTACGGGTTTATGTTTCCGTCCGGGGCTGCTGATGAGGAAAACTACGTCCTCAAAAAAGCGGCGGTTCTGCCGGGTTTTGCTATTGCTGGCGTTATTTGCCAGATGACAAAACTGTTCTCTTTTTCAGTGTAGGCCACTTGTTGTGGTCTGCATCTGGAAGTTTCTGAATTAACCGGATCATTGATCGCTGGCTGCATCAGAACCTTCTTTAATCGGCGCGTAATACCGTTTCATGTCTGTCGCTCCGCATCGCGGGCGAGTCTTCTGCAGGCCATCCGGTTTATCAGTAAGCCGTCGCGGAAATTTCGCTAACGGCGCCGGTATCTCTTGGCCTGGTCAGAATCCGCTGGGAATAAGTCCACTGGGGTCTGACTTCAGTCATATAAAGTCTTTCTTTCTTATCGGGCTTTTCCGTTCCCTGCCTTAATGTGGGGCATTCCGGCGAATGTTCGCATCGCGTCGCCGGTGGGCGGATCTGGCCTGACGCCCGACTATAGCAGCAAAAGACCAGCGCGTTCAATGAGATACGTCGGATGTCAATGACCTCGGTGATAATGGCGACCGGTCATGGGGTTTAGGCCCGATGCGGGTAGAAAATATCTGCGTTGTCCCGTCCATAACGGCCTTGGTACTGCTAGAATCGCCGCCATGTCAGATCAGACCCCTTCCGCCTTGGGCGTCAGCTACGTGTCTATCGGTGAAGATCGCGCCGGACAACGGCTGGATAATTTCCTAATAGTGCACCTTAAAGGTGTGCCGAAATCCCGTATCTACCGCATTATTCGTGATGGTCAGGTGCGGGTGAATAAAAAACGTGCAAAGCAGACTACGCGGCTCGCTGACGGCGACGAGGTGCGCATTCCGCCTATTCGTACCAGTGAAGAGTCGGTTGTGCCGACGGTGGGGCGGGAATTGTCTGAGCGCTTGGCGCGCAGTCTTATATATGAAGACAAGTATTTACTGGTCTACAACAAGCCCGCGGGCTTGGCGGTGCACGGTGGTAGCGGTGTCAGCCTTGGTTTAATAGAGACATTGCGGGCGCTGCGCCCAGAGGAATTGTCGCTTGAGTTGGTGCATCGGCTTGATCGGGATACGTCTGGGCTGATTATGGTGGCTCGCCACCGGCCGTTTTTGCGCAAGATTCAAGAGATGATGAAGCACGGCCAAGTGACGAAGCGTTACTGGTTGATGTGTCAGGGTTATAAAGGTCGAGAGCGCCGCATGGATGTGCCGCTGCTGAAAATGCAGCACGGCAATGAGCGAGTGGTAAGAGTGTCCAGTGAGGGCAAAGAGTCGCTGACAGATTTTCGCCTGCTCGAACGTTTCGACGGCTATCAGTTGGTTGAGGCGACGCTAGGGACTGGGCGTACCCACCAGATTCGTGTGCATGCTCAATATGGCGGCTTTCCGTTGTTGGGCGATAGCAAATACGGCAATCCGGATGTTAATGCACAGATAGCTCAGTTTGGTATTAATCGGCTCTGTTTGCATGCACGTATCTTGGAATTTGTGCACCCGCAGACGGGGGAGACGATTTCGTTAGAAGCGCCACTTGATAGCGCCATGGATCATGCACTGGCATTGCTACGTGATGGTGTTGATGCGCCGGTGCTGAAACCAGCGGGAGAGAAGAAAACACGGTCAGAGCAGGTTGGGGCAGCGGGGGCGTCAGTCAAACGAGCCGTTCCTGCAAAGCGTTCGTCGAGTCGGCCTGCGCCGAAGAAATCTACTTCGAAAAAAGCGACGCCTGGGATAAAGGCCGCGAAGAAAGCGCCCGTGAAGGCGCGAGCAGTGAAAGGCGCCGTGGCAAATCCCTTCGCGACAAAGCCCAAGCGGACCTCGGGAAAGCCTGCTGATAATGCCAAGGCGAGCGAGAAGAGGCGCTGATGAGATATAAGCTGGTGATTTTCGATTGGGACGGCACATTAATGGATTCAACTGGCCGCATTGTTAGTTGTATGCAGGCGGCGGCAATGGATATGGATTTGCCGGTGCTGCCTGGCTTGGCGGTCCAGCAAATCATTGGCTTAGGTTTACCTGAAGCGATTCAAACATTGTACCCACATATCTCCTCAGCACAGGTGGTGGCTATGCGTGATCGATATGTGGAGCATTTTATTGCCGCTGAAGTCACACCGAGTGCGCTGTTTGCTGGAGCGCAGCACGTGCTAGATGCGCTGAACGCTGCCGCGGTGACTATGGCGGTAGCAACGGGAAAAAGTCGCAGAGGCCTTGAAAGAGTTTGGGCTAGCACCAATTTAGAACGTTACTTTGCTTATTCGCGCTGCACAGATGAAAGTGGTTCAAAGCCAGATCCGCGTATGCTTCATGATATTTTGGAGCGGTTAAAAATGCGGCCAGAGGATGCTCTGATGGTCGGTGATACGAGTTTCGATTTGGAGATGGCGCAACGCGCCGGAATCGATCGTGTTGGTGTTACCTATGGTGCGCATGCGCGCAGTGTGCTGGAAAAATTTGCGCCGTTGGCGCTATGTGATGATATTACAGACCTATTGCCGATATTACATTCTGAATTAAATGCCGAGAAAGGAGTTGCTTGATGGAGCCGATGCAAAATAACAGGCCTCAGAACGAAAAAGAGTGGCGCTTGCTAGAAAAATTATTGCTTTCAGTGCAAGACGACAACCGTAAGCAGCGCCGATGGGGCATTGTTTTTCGCGTCTTAACATTCGTGTATCTGTTTGCCATTTTAATTATGTTTATGCCTGGGCGTGCCGGTGTTACGCCGAGCTATGCGGATGAGTTTACCGCCATTGTTGATGTCAAAGGCGTGATTGCCGATGGCGCAGATGCCAACGCTGATACGATTAGCACTGGGTTGCGCGCTGCGTTTGAAGCAGAAGGTGCGAAAGCGGTACTGTTGCGCATTAATAGCCCAGGTGGCTCACCCGTTCAGTCGGATTATGTTTATAACGAAATTCGTCGTTTGCGCGGGGAATACCCTGAGAAAAAAGTGTACGCGGTGATTACGGATGTAGGTGCTTCTGGTGCTTACTATATTGCTTCGGCGGCTGATGAAATTTATGCAGCCCCATCTAGTATTGTGGGATCAATTGGCGTGATTATGTCTGGCTTTGGCTTTGAAAAAGCGATTGAAAAGCTTGGTGTTGAGCGTCGCGTGCAGACCGCGGGCGAAAACAAAGCAATAATGGATCCGTTTGAGCCGGTGAATGCAAAGGAACAAAAGCATGTGCAGGTAATGCTTGATGGTATCCATGCTCAGTTTATTGCGGCAGTTAAAAAGGGCCGTGGTGATCGGTTGAAATTCGAACAGCATCCGGAGGTTTTCTCTGGCTTGTTCTGGACGGGTGAAGATGCCTTGGCGCTTGGATTGGTAGACGGCTTAATGAGCCCCGGCCAAGTTGCGCGAGAAGTTATTGGTGTAGAAGAGATTGAAGACTTTACTGCTCGAGCCAATCCGTTCGATCAATTTTTAAAGCGTTTTGGTGTCAGTATTGGGGCGGGCGTTGCGGATGCTCTAGGTGTCAAGCAGGAAATGCAGCTGCGCTAAGTGTAGTCATTGGCTCAGGTGTGCAGCACAAAAAGCGGGTCTCGTTTGAGGCCCGCTTTTTTGTGCTGAATGTTTTTGTGGGAGCTTGCTTGCACGCGAGGCGGTGCATAGCCGTTACGGTAAGGCGATGCCTTCTTTCGCGAGCATGTCAGTAAGGCGAATCAGGGGAAGGCCAATCAAACTATTCGGGTCTTCACCGATGAAGCGCTCGAACAAGGTGATGCCGAGGCCTTCTGATTTGAAGCTGCCTGCGCAATTTAGAGGTTTCTCTTTGTCGACATAGCGTTCGGCCATTTCCGTGGTGAGCTGTCGGAATTGCACCGCAAACGGCTCGCAGCACAGCTGGTGCTCGCCGGTTTTTGCGTTGAGCAAACAAAGGCCGGTGAGGAAGGTTACTTTGCTGCCACTGGCTGCAAGTAGTTGGGCAATGGCTTTGTCGCGGCTGCCGGGCTTGCCAAGGACGTCGCCGTTGTTCAGCACGGCAACCTGATCTGAGCCAATGATTAGGGCGTCAGGGTGGCCGGAGGCTACGGCTTCGGCTTTCTCAAGGGCCAATCGTTGGACGAGTTTTTCGGCCGGCTCTTTGTCGCCACGTTGTTCGTCAATATCAGGGCTTACGCAGTCGAAATTGAGGCCTAGACGGGCGAGCAGTTCGCGTCGAAAAGGCGAGGACGAAGCGAGAATTAGGTGGCGATTCGGTGATATCATAGGTGACTCCGGGGCATTTGCGACCTAAGTGTACCCGCTGCTTTCAGGTCTTTCAGCAAAAAACCTTTATTTTCAAAGGGTTGCTGTTTTCTAATTGCTTTGACAGGGGGGCTGCAGAGCCCTAGAATTGCGCGCTTATGTTTTCAGGGCAACTGCTACCGTTCTTTGATCCGCGAAAGTTTGCAGATCAGGGGCTCGAGATGAAAGGTCAGACCAGTGTGGGCGAGCTGCCCCGACTGGCGGATTTTCGTGGCGCGGAGAATGAGTCTGTTGATGTAGCGCTGCAGTTTGGGCGTAACGAAGACGGCAAGCCGAGTGTAGAGGGCACAGTGTCAGCACATCTGACAATGCCGTGCCAACGTTGTCTTGAGCCAGTCACCTACCAGGTTACCGCGTCTGTAAATCTGGTAATGGTCTGGACTGAAAAGCAGATGAAGGCGTTACCGGAACATCAGGAGGGCTATATGGTCACTGCTGATGAGAAGATGCCGCTCTCCCATTTGCTTGAAGAAGAACTGTTGCTGGCGGCACCTTTGGTCGCTATGCATGAGCAGTGCCCAAATCCATTGGTTAAAGAGCAGGCCTCTGCTGCCGATGATGTAGTTAAAGCGGACAACCCATTTGCGGTGTTGGCGAAATTAAAAAGCCAGCAGGAATGACAGGAGTAGATCATGGCAGTTCAGAAGAATCGAAAGACACGCTCAAAGCGTGATATGCGTCGCTCACACGATGCGCTTACTGGACCAACTTTAAGTGTTGATAGCACTTCTGGTGAAGTTCATCGTCGTCACCACATCACTGCTGACGGTTTTTACCGTGGCCGTGAAGTGATTGCGAAAGCGGAAGAGATCGACGAAGGCCAGGAATAATTACAGCCTGATAAAACGGGAGCTTCGGCTCCCGTTTTGCTGTCTGGCGTACGATAAAAAATGCTTTGTAAGCAGTGAAAAGGGTTGTTGGCGCCGAGAGAGAGCGCTTATAACAAGACGCTGAACGATCATGGCGCGACCAGTCGAAATATTTTGTACCGATTGTTAGTTTGTGTGTGAGTGTTTTCGGTCCATTATTCGCTCACGATAAATTGAGGAGCTTTCGAGCTTCTTATTCATGACGCAATATAATACGACAAAATGAAATGGAGTGATGATGGCTCTTGTTATCGCTGTCGACGCCATGGGGGGCGATGCGGGATTGTCTGTAACGATTCCTGCGGTTTCTCGCCTGCTAAAAAAATACTCCGACGTTAACGTTATTCTCGTTGGCGAACCTGATCAGGTTTCCGCGGCGGTCGAGCAAGCTGGTTTGTCTCAGCATCCCGCGATTGAAGTCGTGCCCGCTTCCCAAGTTGTTAATATGGATGATCCCGTTTCTGTTGCGTTACGCAATAAGAAAGACTCGTCCATGCGCGTTGCGATTAATCAAGTGAAAGAGGGGCGTGCTCAAGCGGCCGTTTCTGCGGGTAACACCGGCGCGTTGATGGCAATTTCCCGATTCGTTTTAAAAACGCTTAATGGTATTGATCGTCCTGCAATTTGCACGGCGATTCCGACGCGCAATGGCCATTGTCATATGTTGGACCTTGGCGCCAATGTCGATTCGGAGCCGGCCCACTTGCTACAGTTCGCATTAATGGGTGATGCGGTTGTGCGTGCTGTCGATGGCATTGAGAAACCTCGCGTTGCGTTGCTCAACATTGGTGAAGAAGATCTTAAGGGTAATGAGCAAATTAAAGAGGCTGCTTTATTGCTCGCATCGAATCCGGTGATTAATTACGTTGGTTTTGTTGAAGGCGACAGTATTTTTGATGGCGTTGCCGATGTTGTTGTGTGCGATGGTTTTGTTGGTAATGTAGCGCTGAAAACAATGGAAGGTGTTGCCTCGATGATGGGAGGCATGATCCGCGAAGAGATTGGCCGTTCTTGGTTGAATCGTCTGGGAGCTTTGTTTGCTTATCCGATGTTATCAGGATTGAAGCACCGCCTTAATCCTCAGCGTTATAATGGCGCAAGTTTGGTTGGATTAAATGGCGTGGTTGTGAAGAGCCATGGCGGCGCAGATGAGCAGGGCTTTGTTTGTGCGTTAGAGGTTGCTGTGCATGAGGCGCAACGAAATGTGCCTGCACTTATCGGTTCTGCACTCCTCTCGTCAAACAAAGAGAACTCGCCGAATCAAGAAGAGTCGTAAGTTAGCGTTATGTTTATTGTTCATGCTAGCGCTAAAAACATGAAAGCGGATTGATAAGAAATTGATGCGGAGAAGTACATGAGTAAGACAGCTTTTCTTTTTCCTGGTCAGGGGTCACAAAGCGTGGCGATGTTGGCCGACTTGGGTGAAGAGACGATGGTTCGCCAGACGTTTCAAGAAGCGTCTGGCGCGCTTGGTTATGATGTCTGGGCGTTGACTCAAGAGGGGCCAGTAGAGGCTCTAAACCAAACGGATAAAACACAGCCAGTATTATTAACCGCTAGCGTTGCATTGTGGCGTTTGTGGCAGCAGCGCGGTGGGCCTCGTCCTGATTATTTGGCTGGTCACAGTTTAGGAGAATACTCTGCGTTGGTTTGTGCTGGCGTGCTGAATCTTGGCGATGGGGTGCGTTTGGTTGAAACCCGCGGTCAGTTAATGCAAGCGTCGGTGCCAGCGGGCACGGGCATGATGGCGGCAGTGTTAGGTCTCGAAGATGAGCTAGTGCGACACGCTTGTACTGAGGCTGCCCAAGGCGATGTGGTTGAAGCCGTGAACTATAATGCGCCAGGCCAAGTTGTTATTGCGGGTAGTACCGCGGCGGTTGAGCGGGCGATCGAGGCCTGCAAGTCGGCCGGTGCGAAGCGTGCCATGTCGTTGCCTGTTAGCGTGCCATCCCATTGCGCGTTAATGAAGCCTGCCGCAGAGCAGCTTCGCGATGTGATGGATGGGATGAAGTTTCATGCTGCCGAGATGCCGGTGATTAATAACGTTGATGTAGAGCAAGAGCAAGACATCGATAAGATTCGTGAGGCCTTGGTGCGCCAGCTTTACTCACCGGTACGCTGGGTGGAAACCATTCAAGCCTTGATTGACCTCAAGGTTACCCATGCATACGAGTGTGGGCCGGGACGAGTGCTGGGTGGCTTAGTCAAACGTATTGATCGCAGCCTGAGTGTGCAGGCCATGGACAGCGCGGCGGCGTTTGAAGCGGCATTAACAGGAAAGGAATAAAAGCATGACAGATAAAAAAGTAGCCCTAGTAACGGGCGCAAGCCGCGGTATTGGCAAGGCCATTGCTGAAGAGCTGGTGGCGCAAGGCTTTATCGTTCTGGGTACGGCAACATCAGCGTCTGGCGCTGATGCGATTTCGGCCTATCTCAAGGCGCTAGGTAATGATGGCGCCGGTTTTGTCTTAAACGTGAGTGACAGCGAATCGGTGAGTGCGGCGCTGGCAGATATGCAGGCTCAGTTTGGTGCGCCTGTGGTGCTGGTCAATAATGCAGGTATTACGCGCGACAATCTTATGCTGCGCATGAAAGAAGAGGAGTGGGATGACGTTGTAAACACCAACCTTAATTCCATGTACCGCCTGACTAAGGCGGTGCTAAAGGGGATGACAAAGGCGCGCTGGGGGCGGATTATCAACATCAGTTCCGTAGTGGGTCAGATGGGTAATGCGGGGCAAGCTAACTACGCCGCAGCCAAAGGTGGGGTAGAAGGATTCACTCGCGCACTTGCTCGTGAGGTAGGTTCGCGTAATATCACCGTTAACAGCGTTGCACCGGGGTTTATTCAGACGGATATGACCGATCATTTGCCTGAAAATCAACGTGATGCGATGTTGTCTCAGATTCCACTGGGGCGTTTGGGGCAACCGGCAGAAATTGCCAGCGCGGTAGCGTGGTTGGCCAGTGATGGCGCGGCTTATGTGACAGGCACGACAATTAATGTAAATGGCGGTATGTTTACCGGCTAAGAATAACCCCTGATATCGCGCCATCTTATTGATTGCACGACGAAATATCAGGTAACAGATTGCTTTGGGGCGGAGAACACTGCGGCTTGCAAGAGGCGGAAATGTTCACCTAGAATACCGGCCTGAGGTGGATGATCACCGACAACAGGAGATGGACAATATCATGAGCAGCATCGAAGAGCGGGTTGCCAAGATTATCGTAGAACAACTGGGGGTTAAGGCCGAAGACGTTAAGCCAGAGGCTTCTTTCGTAGAAGACCTCGGAGCTGATTCTTTGGACACCGTTGAATTGGTGATGGCTCTGGAAGAAGAATTCGAAACTGAAATTCCGGACGAAGAAGCTGAAAAAATCAATACGGTTCAGTCCGCTATTGATTATGTTAAGGCACACGCCTAATCCGATCCGGGATTGGACGTAGAAAAAGCCGCGGGTTCTTGGAGCTTGCGGCTTTTTTGTTTCCGCGTTTTGCGGGCACGCGTCGAGTGAGTGTTTAGCGGTTAGCATGGCAGTAGTGTTTGCTGTTGCGTCAGTGAATTGTGTTAATGGCGTGTTGAATATGGCTGCACTATTAGTATGTAGCGCGGGTTGTAGCTCAGTACTTAACTCAGTATGTAATACTAGTCGCGTAGACTGGATGCGTTCGAATAGCTGCACATGACGACTCTCGCAATTAAGAAGAGCGCATTAAGCAGGTTCGGCTTTGATACAAATGGAGGGTTGATCGAGTGGCATTAAGGCGCGTGGTGGTGACCGGTTTAGGAATGTTGTCTCCGTTAGGAGTAGATGTGAAGAGCAGCTGGGAAGGCATTGTTGCCGGCCGTAGCGGTATTCGTTCCATCGAGCATTTTAACACAGAGAAATTTTCCACAAAGATTGCCGGGATCGTTCCTGCATTTGATATGGATGAATATTTGCAGCCGAAAGAGGCGCGCAAAATGGACATCTTTGTGCAGTACGGAATGGTGGCAGGTATTCAAGCTGTTCGTGACAGTGGCTTGGTTGCGACGTCGGAGAACGCGGGACGTATTGGCATCGCGGTCGGTTCTGGTATCGGCGGGCTTACCGGAATTGAAGAAAATCATATCAAGATGCTTAACGGTGGGCCGCGTAAAGTGTCGCCCTTTTTCGTGCCGGCATCGATTATTAATATGATTGCCGGCAACTTATCCATTGAGTTCGGTTTTAGAGGGCCCAATTTTGCGACGGTCACTGCTTGCACGTCCGGCACGCATAGTATTGGTTTTGCGGCGCAACAAATTATGCTGGGAACGGCGGACGCAATGGTTGCCGGTGGCGCCGAAAAAGCATCTTGTGAACTGGGTATTGCAGGTTTTTCTGCCGCTCGGGCGTTGAGTACACGTAATGATGATCCACAAGGCGCTAGTCGTCCTTGGGATAGAGATAGAGATGGCTTTGTTTTGTCTGACGGTGCAGGCATGGTCGTGCTGGAAGAGTATGAGCACGCTAAAGCTCGTGGGGCGAATATTTACGCTGAAGTGATTGGCTTTGGCATGAGCGGCGATGCTTATCATATGACTTCGCCACCGGAAGACGGTCATGGCGCGGCGGCATCCATGCGCAATGCGCTGATCAGTGCCAACATCAATCCGGAGCAAGTGGATTACATTAATGCGCATGGCACCTCGACCAAGCTTGGTGATCAAGCGGAAGTGCTTGCCGTGAAAAATGTTTTTGGTGATGCGGCAAAAACGGTTGCGGTGAGTTCGACAAAGTCGATGGTCGGCCATTTGCTTGGTGCGGCGGGCGCGGTGGAAGCTATTTTTTCGATTTTGGCGATGCGTGATAATGTTGCGCCACCAACGATTAACCTTGCCAGCCCTGATGAAGGTTGCGATCTAAATTTTGTGCCAAACCACGCGCAAGAACGCAAAATCGATATTGCGTTGTCTAATTCATTTGGCTTTGGTGGAACCAACGGCTCATTGGTTTTTCGTCGCGTTTAATGGCGCCGCCACTTACATATATACCGGCGAACGACAGAGGCTTGGCGTACGGCGATGGGGTTTTTGAAACCCTGCGGCTAAGCGCCAGCGGCGCGCCGCTGCGCGCGTTACATAAAGAGCGTATGCGTCAGGGAGCGGCTCGGCTTTCGATTCCTTTCGACGGCGAAACGTTTGATCGTTACCTCGATGCTTTAATTGAAGAAAAGGTTGAAGGAGCGAACGGCGCTTCTAGCGCTGCGGCTCAGCAATCCGGTGTTGCGAAAATTATCCTAACCCGAGGCAGTGGTGGGCGGGGTTACGCTGCACCTGCTGCAATGTCTCCGCGCTGGATTACGCAGCGCTTCCCCTTTGTTAGCAGACCCGCACGACAACGTGATGACGGTTTGGCGCTTGGGCTATGTCGAGAGCCGGTTGCCGATCTGCCAAGTCTTGCTGGGCTAAAGCACCTTAATCGTCTTGATCAGGTGCTGGCTCAGCAGCAGGTGTCGGCTGCTGGTTGGGATGAAGGCATGCTGTTGGATCAGCGCGGGCGGCCGCTTGAACTCACCAGCATGAATCTATTCTTCCGTTTTGCGAATGAGTTGTTTACGCCAGATTTACGAAGTGCCGGGGTAGCGGGTGTGGCGCGCGCGTGGTGTCTGCAGCATGCCTCATCTCATGGCGTAACTTGCCGACAGCAAAATGTTTCTTTATCGCGTTTACGTGAGGCCGACGAGGTTTTTGCCTGCAATAGTGTTGCGGGTATTTTGCCGGTCCGTAAACTAGCGCTCTGGCAGTGGCCTGTGGGTAAGCTCGCTCGGTCATTGCAGAGAGAATTTGACGCGTTATTCGTCTGATATTTGGGTTGGACTGGCGTGCTGAGCATGACTTCTCGACGGTGACTTGCTCAATACTTCTGGCGAGCAGGGCGCCACTGGACTAACTTCCCGTTATTCGGCTGTAGCAACTAGGAAGTATGAATCCTTGTGGGTTGGGACTTCTAAGGTTGTTGTCATAAAGCGTCGTGTTGCTCAGTGGGCGATAGTGGTGCGGTTCTGAGTATATAGTTCGATAGAAGAGGTCAGAGTGAATCAATGATAAGAACGAAAACTATTTCTCTGGCAGTGTTGTTTGTCTTTGTTGCTGCGGCGGCCGGTTTATTTTGGCTTAGTGGTTCTCTGCATAAGCCGCTGGTGTTACAGGGTGAAGAAATTATTGAAATACGCCCCGGCGGTAGTCTCGCCGGAGTGATGGCGAGGCTCAATGAGCGCGGCATGCTCGGTGATCGAAATGATGCCTTGCTGCGACGTATTAGTGTGCGTGGTTATAGCCTGCTTACTGATGTATCGAAGCGCTTGCATGTTGGTGAGTATCGTCTGCGCGAGGATGATACGCTGATTACCTTGCTCAATCGTTTTGAACGTGGCGATGTGATTCAGCGCAGCTTCACCTTAATCGAAGGCTGGAATATTCGCGATCTGCGTCGTGCGCTCGCGAACGCGCCTGAGCTTGAGAGCTTGCTGAGAGGCCTTAGCGATCAACAGCTAATGGAAAAGCTGGGGTTGCCTGATGAGCACCCAGAAGGTTGGTTCGCGGCGGACACCTATTTTTATACGGCGGGTGAGAGCGATATCGAGATCTTAACGCGCGCCTTGAAGCGGCAGCAGAATGTGCTGCAGCGTTTGTGGCCAGAGCGCGCTGCGGATTTGCCATACGACAAACCTTATGATGCGCTGATCATGGCGTCGATCGTTGAAAAAGAAACCGGCGATCCAAGCGAACGCGAAGAAATTGCCGGCGTATTTATTGAGCGCTTGGAGCGCGGTATGCGTTTGCAAACGGACCCGACCGTTATTTATGGCATGGGTGAAGCGTATACCGGCAACATACGACGCACAGACTTGCAGCGCCCAACGCCCTACAACACCTATGTTATCCGCGGCATGCCGCCAACACCGATTGCCATGCCGGGTGAGGCCGCGATTTATGCCGCCTTGCACCCAGCGCAAACCGACGCGTTATACTTTGTTGCGCGTGGTGACGGCACGCACCAATTTTCTCGTACATTGGATGAACATATTAACGCGGTGCGCAAATATCAGTTGAAGCGCCGAGAGAATTATCGCTCGGCACCGCCTGTTCCTTCCTCGGTAACGCCGACGGAGAGCTCGAATGCAGAGTAGGTTTATCACCTTTGAAGGTGGCGAAGGCGCCGGCAAGTCGAGCAACATGGCCTTTGTTGCGGATTGGTTACGTGCCCGTGGCGTAGAGGTTGTCTGCAGTCGCGAGCCGGGCGGTACTGAGCTGGCCGAGCAAATACGTGAATTGCTGTTAGCGCCGGCACAGGGTGAGATGTCTGATGGCGCTGAGTTGCTGCTGATTTTTGCGGCCCGTGCGCAGCATCTTGCTGAAAAAATACAGCCCGCACTGGCGGCGGGTAGCTGGGTGTTATGTGATCGCTTTACCGATGCCACCTATGCCTATCAAGGTGGTGGGCGAGGCTTGTCAGTGGATAAGATCGGTCGTTTAGAGCAGCTCGTGCAGGGGGATTTACGCCCTGACTTAACGCTGCTATTGGATTTGCCGGTTGCGGTGGGTATGCAGCGCGCCGGTAAACGCGGAGATCTTGATCGTATCGAGCAGCAAAGCCTCGACTTCTTCGAGCGTATTCGCACAACCTACCTACAGCGCGCTGCTGACGCACCAGAGCGTATTGCTGTTGTCGATGCATCATGCGAGCTTGTAGCGGTGCAACAACAGCTTCAGCGCGTTTTGGAGCAGCGCTGGGCGTTGTGGGAAAAAGAGAAGTAGGAAACAGTGAGGCTCAAGCCCCGTTCAAATAAGATAAGGAAGAATTCCGTTGAGTGATAAGGCCGCCATGCAGGTCGCGGCGCCGTGGCACCGAGAGGTGCTTCAGGAGCTTTTGACGCAGCACAAAGAAGGGCGCTTGCCCCATGCGTTACTGCTCTGCGGCGCTAAAGGCACTGGCAAGCGGCGATTGGCCAAGGCGTTACTCGAAGCCATTCTCTGTCGCAGCCCCGTTGGTGGCTTGGCTTGTGGTGCCTGCCAGACGTGCCACTTGAGTGCCGCGGGCTCTCATCCCGATTTAGTAGTTTTGCAGCCGGAAGAAGAAGGTAAGGCTATTCGCATCGATCCTGTGCGGGCATTGGTTGAGTTTTGCAGCCTTACGCCACAGTACGGTGATTATCGTCTCGCCCTGGTTGCTCCTGCTGAAGCAATGAACCGTAACGCTCAAAATGCATTGTTGAAGACGTTGGAAGAGCCAGGTAATAACACCTTGTTGCTGTTGCTGAGCGACCAGCCTGGTCGCTTGTTGGCGACAGTGCGTAGTCGTTGCCAGTTACGCATGCTGGAGAAACCGAATCATGGGGTTGCGTTAAGTTGGTTAACCGACCAAGTGGGGCAGCCAGAGCGCGCTGCAGCGCTGCTGTCGTTGGCCAGTGGCGCGCCGTTGCGCGCGTTATCATTAGATGGCAGTGAGTGGTTTGCCGAGCGTGAAAAGTTGCTTAAACAGTGTTTATCGTTGCTGGCAGGTCGTGTACCAGCCAGTATGGCGGCGCAATCGTTTGTGAAACTCGATGTCTCTGGCGTGTTAGACGCGCTGTATGGCTGGAGTCACGACGGGCTGCAATACCTTGCCCGCGGTCGCGAGCCAGAGGATCAACAATTATCCGAATTGCTGAAAAAGCTGGCTGATCGTGCCGGTTCAGAGCGACTGTTGGCCTTTGCCGAGCAAGTGGCCCGTTGCCGCCGCTGGCTGGCCAATGGTAATAACCCAAATCGTGATCTGATGTTCGAGCAGCTACTTCTCGTGTTGGTTGGCGTTGACGCAGGCGTATCGGCCTTCTAATCTGCAGGCAGCATCTATAACGGAGTAATAACAATGAAAATGCCCGGTGGTGGTGGCGGTGGTATTCTGTCCTTAACGATCAAGGACAAGGCGATCCTCTACTCGGCTTATATGCCGTATATCAAAAATGGTGGTTTGTTCATTCCGACCAACAAAGATTACAAGCTCGGTGACGAAGTGTTCTTGTTGCTCAACCTGATGGATGAGACCGACAAGATTCCCGTCGCAGGCAAGGTTGTCTGGGTGACGCCGAAGGGCGCGCAGGGTAACCGTACCGCAGGTGTGGGTGTGCAGTTCTCCGATCAGGATGACACCGCGCGCCGCACAATCGAAAACTATTTAGCAGGATCACTGGAGTCGGACCGTCCGACCCATACGATGTAATTTATGCTCCCACTCGCAGGGCTGGTGGACTCTCATTGCCACCTAGATCGACTTGATCTGACTTCTTACGACCAGAACTTCAATGCCATGATGAAAGCCACCCGCGACGCGGGTGTCTCTCATATGTTGTGCATTGGCGTCGATTTGGAAACGTTTCCCGATGTGCGCACATTGGCCGAGCAGCATGCCAATGTGCATTGCACAGTGGGTGTTCATCCGCTGTATAAGGACTCACGGGAGCCAACCGTAACTGAACTTGTCGAGTTGGCGCAGCACCCGCGCGTTGTCGCCATTGGCGAAACCGGCTTGGATTACTTTTACGCTAAGGGTGATAACGGCTGGCAGCGTGAACGTTTTTCAGCGCATATCGAGGCGGCGGCACAAACCGACTTGCCCTTGGTTATTCATACGCGTGGTGCGCGTGCCGACACCATTGCCATGCTGAGAGAGGCCGCTGGCCCACAAGGCACTGGTGCAGTACGTGGTGTGTTGCATTGTTTTACCGAAGATCTCGATATGGCAGAACAGGCGATCGCGCTTGGTTTTCGTATTGCGATTTCGGGTATCGCCACCTTTAATAACGCTGCGGAGTTGCGCGATATTATTAAAGCGTTACCGATAGAAAGTTTGTTGATTGAAACTGACTCTCCTTGGCTTGCGCCGGTGCCGTATCGTGGGAAAAAGAACGAACCGCGTTATGTGGTTGAAGTGGCAAAGCTGGTTGCCGATCTAAAAGGGTTAGCGGTGCAGGAAGTAGTCGACCGAACCCGTGAAAACTTTTTCTCTCTTTTTAGTAAGGCGCAGCCGGAGTCGGAGTCGTTGACATGAATAATCTGAGCCAATGGCTAATTCCACTCGCTAGCGTGTTACTCGGTCTTGGCGCGGCGTTGATGATGGTGTGGCTTAGTCGTCGCAATGAAATCAGCTCTGGTGAAGTACACCTTCAAGCAAGTCTTGCCGAAGAAAAACAGCAGCGTGTGTCGCTGTCGGAAAAACTGGAAGAGTCTGCTCGGCAGTTACAGCAGGTACAGAGCCAGCTTGGCGAAGCGCAAGCAGAAAAAGCGCGCTTAGAAGAGCGCGAAAAGAATCAGCAGGAAAAGCTCACCTTCTTAGAAAAAAGCAAAGAGCAGCTTAAGCAAGAGTTTGAACAGCTCTCTGGTAAAATTTTTGAATCACGTAGTAAGCAAATGCAAGATCAAAACCGTACTGGCATGGAAGGTTTACTTAAACCATTTCGCGAACAGATGAGTGAGTTTCGTTTGCGCGTTGATCAAATTCATAGCGATGAAGCGCGGCAGCAAGCGGATATGTTGGCGCAGATACGTAATTTGCAGACGCTCAATAATCAAATGGTTGAGGATGCCCGCAATCTCACCAATGCGCTTAAGGGGCAAAACAAAGCGCAGGGTAACTGGGGTGAACTCATTCTGGAGCGAATTCTCGAGTCCTCTGGGCTGACCAAAGGGCGCGAGTACGATACGCAAATTTCTCATAATGATGAAGAGGGCCAACGTAAGCAGCCGGATGTAATTGTGCGCTTGCCGGACAACAAAGATGTCATTATCGACAGCAAGGTTTCACTGGTTGCGTGGGAGCGTTATTGCACTAGTGAGGATGACGTAGAAAAAAAGCAGGCGCTCGATCAGCATGTTTTGTCACTGCGCAATCATGTGCGTGGCCTGAGTGAAAAACGCTATGAGGAAATCGATGCGTTACGCAGTTTGGATTTTGTGTTGTTGTTTGTTCCTATTGAAGCGGCATTTTTAACGGCTCTGTCGGGAGATGATGGGCTCTATAACGACGCCTATGCGCGTAATATTATTATTGTTAGTCCAACGACGTTACTGGTAACGCTCAGAACGATTAACAATATTTGGCGCAACGAATATCAGAATCGCAACGCATTGGATATTGCTGATCGCGCCGGCCGCATTTGCGATCAGATTGCTTTGGTGAGTGAGTCATTGACAGATGTGGGAAGTCGAATAGATCAAGCCCATAAGTCTTGGCAGAAGGCCAGTGAAAGGCTTAGCAGTGGCCGCGGGAATCTTTTGCGTCAGGCCCATCAACTGCAGGATCTTGGCGTAAAAGCGAAACGCGCTTTGCCTGCTCCGACAGATGAAGAAAGCGAAAGCGAATCTGAATAAGGCCTATGGTTTAAAGGCAGCCGACAATAAAAAACGCCCGAATGCCTGGGGGAAGGAGTTCGGGCGAACGAGTCAGGAGTTACTTACGCTACAAACTTATGTATGCACGCCTTAGGGCGCAAAACCTTGAGGCGATTATACCTCTGGCTGTAGCACCGGAACTAATCAACAAGATCGTTCCGACAGATCAATCCTTACTTGTTAAGTAGGCTAACTCAATGCCACGGCGCTGAACGGTTAAAGCAAAAAGTCTTGAGCTTCTTCTCTGCTATTACTTCATGTAATAAGTGGCTTCTTCAATGCCGTTTAGACGGGTTTTTCAGCCGCTGGGTGTTGCGATCTGAGCAATTCGGCGCAAAAAAAGTGCGTCGTTATGGAAAAGAAATAGCAGCTTATTTCGCCCTGTATCAGATAAACGGTTAATTTCACCCAATGCTGACGCGGCAGTTAGCGCGCCTCAGCAAGAATCCCATCAAGTACCTGCAGCGCGCGATCGAGCACATTAAAAGGTGTGTAAAAGTGCGGCGAGAAGCGAATGCCGCCGCCCCGCGGCGCACAAATCACCCCCGCGCTCATCAGTGCCCGATAACAGGTTTGTATCTCCATGCTTTCCGGTACAAAGGTGATGATGCCGGCACGCATATCGGCGCGCAGTGGCGTAGTTAGCGTGAGGCCTCGTTGGGTTAGCTTGTCTGCCAAGTAATCAATCCGCTTGTTCACATCCTGGGTGATCTTCTCAATGCCAACTTCGAGAATGAGCGACAGGCTGGCGGAGAGGGCATGTGCGCACAGCATATTGGGGCTGCCACATTCGAAGCGCTTACCGTCTTCTGCTGGTTGCCAGTCACGCTGGCTGTAGTCGCCGGCATTGGCAATCATATGCCAGCCAAATTGTTGCAGCGCTAGCTCAGCACGGCGTTCCGCACGGCAGTAGAAGAGTGCTAGGCCTTCTGGCCCGAGCATCCATTTGTGTCCATCGGCAATGACAAAGTCTGCGCTAATGGCACGGACATCCATCGCCACAACACCGAGGCTCTGAATCGCATCAACACAAAATAAAATGTTCCGCTGTTGGCACGCTTGGCCGAGCTTGGTTAGGTCGAGCATGATGCCGGTGCCGTATTGAACCGAGCTGATTGCCAGTAGCCGAACATCACCCGTCATGGCGGCAATGATCGCATCTTCTGGGTTTTCGCCACTGATATCGACTTCCTTCACGTGGACGCCAAGATGCGAGAGGGCCTGCCAAGGAATGCGATTCGAAGGAAACTCTTGATCGCTAATGAGGACAACGTCGCCTGGTTGCCAATCGAGACCGCCCGCGATGAGCGAGAGTCCCTCTGAAGTGTTTTTCAGCAGCGATATATCGCCGACGGAGGGCGCGTTAATCAGTTCGCGCATCTGTTCACGTAAGGTTTGCTCCAGCGCTGCCCAACGTGGGTACCAGCGGGCGCCTTGGTGCAGATTCTCTGCCGCGAAGCGGCATACCGCGTCATGGGTGCGCTTTGGCCACGGCGCTACGGCGGCGTGGTTAAGATAAAGTAGGTCATCAGCTTGTGGAAACTCAGTGCTCCAGTCTTTCATGATACGGCTCTCTTGGTGTTGGTGGTTCTGCTGTCGTATGGCGCAGGTCAAGCGAGTGGGTCTTACTCAGTCGGTGCGGCGCTGTGTATATTTGTACCTTAGTCTGTAGGGTGCCAAGGCATAGCGAATACGACGCGGTGTTTGTTAAGCTGGATTCTGGCCGCGTTGGCGCTGAATTTCAAAGCGTAAAACGGCGATGACAGGTGGCGAAATCGTGCGTTTCCGCTAAACTGGCGCCCTAAATTGCCGTGTATGCAGTCGGCCACGCTATTTTCTTCCTTACCTTGCTTACGTCTGGAGACGACAATGACAGATCTAGAAAAAGCGACACGAAGAGTGCAGGAGTTTCGCCAGCGCGAACGTGAAATTCTTGATGTCGCATTGGCACTTTTTCTGGAGCAAGGTGAAGACCGTGTCACCGTTGAGATGATCGCCGATAAGGTCGGTATCGGTAAGGGCACCATTTATAAGCATTTCGAAACGAAGAATGAAATCTATTTATTGCTGATGATTCGTTACGAAGAAGAGCTGGCTGAGATTTTTCAGAAAGTGCATGACTCCGCCGATAAAGAAGCACTGGCGCGAGAATATTTTCGTTTTCGTATTTCCGACCCGAAGCGCTACCAACTTTTTGATCGACTCGAACAGAAGGTAATTAAAGATCACGCAGTGCCGGAGCTGGTTGAGAAGCTGCATCGTATTCGCGATGCAAATTTTGAAGATTTAACCCGTATTGTTAAAGCACGTATTGCCGAAGGTAATTTAGAAGACGTGCCGCCGATTTACCACATCTGCAGCGCATGGGCTCTCGCACATGGCGCGGTTGCATTGATGGAGTCTCCTTTTTATACCCGTCTTATCGACGATAAAAGTGACCTTACTGACTTCTTGATTGATATTGGTATTCGCATGGGTAATCGCGGGCAACGGGGTAAATAAGTCCGCTGGTGATTCATCGTAGGTTAAGTTTAGCAAAGCTAGGCTAGGCTATAAAAGTTGAGATAATAATTGCGGCGAGGGTAGGGCATGCTAGGCATTGACGACATCGCAGCATTGATTGCCAGCGCGGAACGCGACGCTAACGGTTTGCCGCCTGTGCATAAGTGGAACCCGCCACTGAGCGGTACCATGGATATGCAAATTCGCTCTGATGGCCGCTGGTTCTATCTTGGCTCTGAAATTAAACGGCCGAGAATGGTCAAATTGTTTTCAACGATCCTGCGCCGCGACGAGGACACTTACTTTCTCGTTACCCCTGTCGAGAAGTGGATTATTCAGGTAGACGATGCGCCATTCGTTACCACCACGGTGGAGCGCGTCCACGATGCGGCTAGCGGCGGCATTGAGAAGCTCATTTTTACCACCAATATCGGTGTCACCGTTATTGCCGGAAAATCACACCCTATTCGAGTCGAGCTGGATGCCGATGGCCAGCCACGTCCCTATTTACGCGTGCGTGACAATTTGGAGGCATTGATCAATCGCAATGCCTTTTACCAGCTAGTTGAGTGGGCGCATAGCTCTGACGGCGACGACACAGCGCTTATTGAGAGTGATGGCGAAACCTTTACGCTGGGTTCGTTCTTGTCCAGCTGAGGCGGCGCGCCTTTGCTACCCCTTCCGTCTTAGACTTCCTATACTGCTGTGCATGAGTAATGTACCCAGCAGCGATAATGGCATCTTTCTGTGGATGACCTACCAGGCTATGACTAAGGCTGGGCTTGACTGTGCAGCGATATTTTCCAGCGTAGGGATGCCGGATGCGCCGCCAGATCAGCGCGAGCGCCGTATTAACTCGCCGCAAAAGCGGTTTTGGGATGCGGCACAGAAGGTTAGTCAGAATGCGGACATTGGGCTGCATATCGGTAGTCTGATGCCGCCGTTTCGTGGCCAGGTATTGGAGTACCTTTTTCTCAGTAGCCCTACCTTTGGCGAGGGCTTGGAGCGAACGTTGCGCTATAACCGTCTCGCGACGGATGCAATGCAATTTCGTTTGAGAGTCGAAGACGACGTGGCGATTTTGTCAGGGCTGGAGCACCCGGTCCGTCATTATTTGGAGCACGCCACCTGTATCGTCTTACGTTTTCTACAGCAGGTATCTGACGGAGAGTTTCAGCCGTGTCATATCGCGTTTTGCCATATACAGGGCGCGTCTCAGCAAGACTATCAGCGCATTTACGGTTGCCCTGTTACCTTGGGCGCAGGTGAGGGCGCTATTCATTTTGATGCGAGCTTATTGAGGCGCTCTTCTCTAGCGGCCGAGCCTGAATTGTTGGCGATGCACGAACAATTAGCAGCAGAGAAACTGGCGGACTTACGGCGTCGCGATTTTGTCCTGAAGCTAGAGCGAGAACTCGGTGGCTTGCTAGAGCAAGGTGAGGCCTCTCTCGATGCGTTAGCAGCCAAACTGGGCATTAGCACGCGCAACTTGCGGACGGAGCTAGATGGCGCGGGGACCAGCTTTAAAGTTGTACTGAATCAATACCGTGAGCGCTTGGCGTGCCGTTTGTTGGCCCGGACCAGCGAACCTTTAGATCAGATCATCTACCTGACGGGGTTTTCGGAGCCCGCTGCATTTACGCGCGCCTTCAAGCGCTGGACCGGCGAAACGCCGAGCGCATATCGTAAACGACTGCATGAGCTGAACTAACCTGCTTACTCAATTTGACTGGGCTGACAGAGTTTCGAGTATTGCGGATCAAAGCTCTAGTGCTGCACTGCGGCAAAATACTGTCATAACTTTTACGATGAGGAGTGGATATGTTGGGTTTTCCGGTTGCCTTACTGACGGTAAATGCCTTTGAGTGGTATGCCCATAGAGTGTGGCTGCACGAATACCCTCGAAAGAACCGCAACAGCCCCTTCTTTTCTCATATTCGTCATCACAAGAACGTGCGGCTTAACGCTTTTGCGGATGACGCCTATAACGACAGTATGCTGAAAAATAACGAAATATTTTTTGAGCAGACCACGCTGATCGGCTTGTGTGCGGTGTTTACTCCCACCGCGGCCGTCGCGCCATTCTTTACGCTAGGTATTTACTACGGCGCTTGGCAGTATTGGCGTAAACACAGCCGCGCCCATCTCGACCCGCAATGGGCAAAGGCCAATGTGCCGTGGCATTACGACCACCATATGAATACTAACCAAGATGCGAACTGGTGCGTCACGCGCCCGTGGTTTGATTACATCATGGGGACTCGTGTTATCGGTGACGAAACAACCGCCGAGAGCAATCCGCTTGGGATGGATTTGCCACAGTGGCTCGAAAAGCCCGTCAATAAAATCGCACGTCGATTCCTACCGAAAGCGTTTGCTCGGTTAGATGAAAACCGAGCAACAGAACATGCGCGCAAGCAGAGCGGTGAGATAGTTGATATTGCTGCGGCATAGAAAAGGGTGGGGCGGAGCCAAGGCGTTTTCATAAAATAGTGGCGCTATTGAATGAAGAATCCATATTGAGAGCATCGATGTCGATCGACATGGGTAGATATTTCTACATAAAGTTTATTGAGACCTTCACGAAATTGTTATGTTCGACAAGATAAATTCGGGAACATAGGTAACACATTAAATAAAAAGTAATATGGTAATCAGGAATTGGTTAGAGAATTACCCTCTTCAAGTCGCCGGAAAACTACTGGTGCAAAATCCCCCATAGATTCAAAAATCTACTCGCACATCTACAGTGATAATTGTAGGAAATGGGCGTTTTGAATTTTATCTTTTAAAAGCTAGTTCTTTGGCATGATGAAAAGAAAACCCAGCCATGAAAATGTCGGGTTCTGTTCAGGCCAAGTTATTGAGTTTACGCCACCCCGTTGCCGACCTCGTTAGACAGCGCTCTACTACATATTCCATTTTGTCATTTCAATTTAACGAGCGCCGGGCTAATGCCTGAAAAGATACAATAATAATCGAGGAACAGTCATGTCACTTCAACAGAAATCACGTTATCTAAGTATTAGAGTATTTCCCATTTTCGCTTTATTACTCCTTCAAGCTTGTGGTGGGGGAGGTGGAGGCGACCCTGGTAATGATGATCCATACGCCCGCGACGTTGGAGCGCAAGGTACACACCGAGTATGTAGTTACGATCGAGGCCTTGATGACGATGGTTATCGGTCTGCACGAATCTCTTATCCTTGCGATCGCAGTAACGGCCCGTTTCCTGCTACAACGCTTACCGGAGGATTCACCAATACAAAGGAACAAATGTTTTGGTTGGCGGACCATCTGACCAGTCACGGATACGTTGTCATGACAATGACGCCGACGAATATTCTTGGCGAGCCCTCTACATGGAAGAAGGCCCATTTGGCCGGGGTAGAAAAGTTGAAGAGCGAGTCAGGTCGTTTCTTTAGCCCAATCTATCGCGACGTTAAATCTGACAAAATTGCGGTAGCGGGATATTCGATGGGTGGCGGTGGTGTGCTGCTTGCTGCAGGCGAACTCGGCGACTCACTGCACACTGCTGTAGCGATGGCGCCATTCGCGGCATTGGCGCAGATTAATTACCCCAATATTAAAGCGAGAATGCTTATTCTTGCTGGTGCGAACGATGTCGTTGCCTCTGCAAACTCTGCAGAGAGCTATTTCCAGAGCATGCCGTCGCAACTAGTGCGTACCATTGCCGTCTATACCGACGCGAGCCACCTGATGTGGGTTGGCAGCGGGACCACCGGTTCCAGCTTGAACGACAGCCCAGCGAAGACCCGCTTTAAAGTGATGACAACCGCTTGGCTAAACTTGCAGCTGCAAGGCGACGCTAGTGCGGAAACCTACTTCAGCGGGGCGGAGCACCAAAAGCACATGGCGGACGATTGGTTCACCTTATACAACGATCGCCCGTAACTGAAAGCAGAAAGCCCTCACGTTTGTTTGAGGGCTTTCTGTCCTGTTATTGAACTCCTGATGGTGCCGGACCGTGAGTCCGGCTCTCCATGTGCCTCGCACCTAGTGAGTTCCTCGCTCTTCATTTCTTCTCCTCGCAATAAAATGGCATTCGAAGAAAACTTCCTTTATCGCTACGCGGTCTGAAAGAGGCTGGAACCAATCCCTGTTGGATGACCGTTATAGACTGTTTTTGTGGAATCGCCTTGGATGAGACGGCCCGCATTACGGATCCCGTGCTGATGTTGTGATTTTGCCAATACTTGCGTGATTGGTCTCCGCAAAGAAGAGTTTTGTCCGGATGAGACCAAATCATTGCATCGTGTAGGTGCCATAATGCTGCACATTCGGGCTCCAACAATACGGCGTGACCACATCAAAGCGCTGCGACACGAGGAAACAGACGTTATGCAGAAGAAGCAACGCATTGTTATTACTGGCGGCAATACTGGTATCGGTCTGGCTACGGCGGCGAATCTAAGTGCGCGTGGCCATGCGGTTATCATCGCCTGCCGAAATCAGAGTAAGGCGCAGGAGGCTATCGACAGTATTCGTGCGCAGCAGCCTGATGCCGATATCGAGGCGAGAAGCCTAGATCTAGCATCGTTTGATAGCATCCGTACTTTTTCGAAGCAGCTTGTGACGGATTATCCCATCATTGATGTATTGATCAATAATGCCGGCGCTTACCCCACACGCCAGCAGTTCACTGCGGAAGGCTTTGAATTGCAGTTTGGAGTGAATTACTTGGGCCATGTGTTGCTCACCGATTTATTGCTGCCTGCTCTGGAGGCTAGTTCTGATGCGCGCATCGTGCACTTGTCCTCGATTATGCATAACCTTGGCAAGATCGATTTCAGCAGCTTCAAAGGACGTAAGCGATATTCCGGTACGGCGGCCTATGGTCAATCAAAATTGGCCAATCTTTTGTTTAGCAACGAACTGGCGAGGCGTCTACCCGCGAGTATTACCAGTAATGCAGTTCACCCCGGCGGTGTAGACTCGGATATTTATCGCGAATTGCCATCCGCGTTGCATTGGTTTCTACGTTTGTTCTTGATTTCGACTAAGCGTGCCGGCGCCTATGTCGCTGACATGGCGGTGTCGCCGAAGTGGCATGGGCGTAGTGGTGAATTCAAATCTGCTCATGGCCCATTGCCAGTATCTAGGCACGGTCGTAATGCGGCATTGGCCGAGCGTCTCTATTTGGAAAGTTGTGTCCTTGTCGACGTCTCCCCTAGATAGGCGCAATCGGGCTGAAGACACTACCTGAAAAGTTTTGAAGGGAGAGGGGCGCTCTGCGCTCCCCATTCAAGGCTCGTGCTAGAGCGTTCGTCGGCGATTTTTTGTGGCTTTATCGATGGTGCTGCGTGTTGATCAGTTTCATTGGTAGCACTTATGTTTAAATATGTTTTTGGAAGCAGCTTTCTAATTTGTATGAAGGCTTTGGCATGAGAAAAACAAAAAGGAGATAAGACGGGCTGCCACATGCAGAGAGAGAGGCTTCCCGTTATTAAATCGACAAGCTACATTCTAGCGTTAGATTCAAGAATTCGAACGTATTTATCTTCTCCCAGTAATGAACCCTCGCAGTACCCCTTTCCGTTTTATGCGGGCAGCTTTTGACTTTATTGTGGTAAAAAGATCTCAAGTTGATGGCTTTTTACGTGCTGCCAATGTGATATTGCTCGTTGTTCTTTTGTAAGTGCACAGTTTGGTGAACGCTTATCCCCATTCAAGAATTCCATATTTTGCTAAATTTCCCCGCTAATTCGATGTTTTTTTGATACTTGTGAACGACTTTTCGTTGATAGTTCTAATTGTAAATTATCCTATTTACCTTGCTAAGTAAGTCTTTCTTCGTTGTATAGTAATTAAGTGCTACGTAAGTGCACATTTCAAATCTGGCATGGAGAGCCTATATGCGTTTTGACGCGGTAAGTGGAAAAACTTTAACTCTGTTGACCGGCGGACTGTTAATTCTCTCATCGACAGCTCTGGCCGAAGACGACTCCTTGCCTGCAGTGGGCGTGACCCCGCAGTTCATCGCCTTTCTTCCCTTTCATATTAATGCTGATCGAGATCGCGGCGCTTCAGAAGGTCGTGGCTTTCGCGCTATCTATGGCCGTTCTTTGGCAGAGCACTGGTACTGGGAAAGTGATGTTTTCGGTGCGGTTCTTGAAACGGGTAAAGATACGATTACCGACTTTTACCAGCTCGGCGCAGAGACAGGATTGTCTTGGTCGTTGTATGAGCGCAGCCGCACGCAGTGGACGCCTTATGCGATCGGTACGTTGGGTGCGGTGTTTAATGATGTGCAGCCGGACTCTGATGATGATAGTTCCTTTACGTTGGGTGCAGGTTTAGGGGCGGTCAGTAAAAGCCTATTTGATAACGGCTTGAAGGTGCGTGGCGAAGTGCGTTATCTGTTTGATACGTTCAAAGAAGATTTTGGTGATGTGCATTGGTCTCTTGGTTTGGAAATTCCGTTAGGCGAAATTCGAACCGTTGAGCGAGTTGTGTACGTTGACCGCACGGTTGAAGTCGCAGTTGAAAAAGTTATTCGGGTTTCTGATACGGATAGCGATGGTGATTCGGTTCCGGATAGTCGAGACCAGTGCGAGAACACATTGAGTGGCGCGCGCGTTGATGCAACAGGTTGCATTATTGATGCGCAAACCGTGACGTTTAATACCATTAGCTTCCAGCCGAGCTCTTCTGAGCTTACCTATGGCTCGAAGAAAACGTTACTGCCAGTCGCTGAGTCATTCAATAGTCAAAAAGATTTGAAGATTGAAATTGCCGGCCATACGGATTCAATCGGAAGCGCTGAATACAACCAGGGTTTGTCGCAACAGCGAGCGAACTCTGTCCGGGAGTTTTTTATTGATCAAGGTATCGAAAGCAGTCGCTTGACCGCTGTTGGTTACGGTGAAATGCAGCCGGTAACTGAAAACGATACTGAATCTGGCAGGGCAATGAACAGGCGGGTGGAATTCCGTTTACTGAAGTAACCCTTGGGACAACTGGATCTGTCCCGCACATTTTAGTTTTTGGATAAATGCGGGGGGACCATGGCAGGAGCGCCAATATGGATATCCGCAAAGTACTTAAAAAAGAGAAATGGTTTTTAGGTTGTCTGTTTGTTTTGTTCGCATTTTTATTGGCGAGCTGCGATGCAGATATGAATTCAGACGCGTTGTCGTCGACGCCTGCCGTTGCGCTGTCGGACACCGACGGCGACGGAATTGCCGATGACTCGGATAACTGCCCGGTTATTGCGAATTCGGATCAGGCTGATCTGGATGGCGATGGCATCGGTAATGTCTGCGATAGTGACCGCGATGGCGACACGATTGTAGATGGCTCGGACAACTGTCCATTGGTGCCCAATCTCGATCAAGCTGATGCCGATATGGACGGTGTTGGTGATGTCTGCGATACCAATACTGATTCAGATGGTGATGGTGTTGACGACGGTGTCGACAATTGCCCAACGGATGCTAATGCTGATCAGGCCGATCTTGACGCAGACGGTACCGGTGACGTCTGTGATAGCGATGATGATAACGATGGTATTACCGACGTCTTAGATCTCTGTCCGCTGGTTGCGGATGTGGATCAACTCGACACGGACGGTGACACAATCGGCGACGCTTGTGATCCTGACGATGACAATGATCTTGTCCTTGATCCTCTCGATAATTGCCCTCTAAACGCCAATTTATTGCAAACAGACTCAGATAATGATGGCTTGGGTGATGCGTGCGATGACGATTCGGATGGTGACAGCATTGCTGATGACGTGGATAACTGCCCAGCCACTGCAAACGTCGCACAAACCGACACCGACAACGATAGTTTCGGGGATGCTTGTGATCTCGATGATGACGGCGATGTGATTCCTGATCTGATCGATAACTGCCCGCTAATCAGCAATCCTCTGCAATTGAATACCGATCTCGACGCTAACGGCAATGCGTGTGACAGCGATACGGATACCGACGCTGATGGCATTGATGATGAGCGTGACAACTGTCCGTTGGTGTCCAATGTGTTGCAGCAGGATGTGGATGGTGATGGGATTGGTGATGCTTGCGACAGCGATGTTGATGGCGACAGTGTTGATGATGGCAGCGATAACTGTCCGCTGACGGCTAACGTTGAGCAGGTCGATACTGATACAGATGGCATTGGTAACGCTTGTGAAAACGATATCGATAATGACGGTGTCGATGACGGTGTCGATAACTGTCCGCTCATAAGCAATGTAGGCCAGGAAGACTCCGACGGCGATACCGTCGGTAATGCCTGTGATCTTGATGACGACAATGATTTGATTCTCGACTTACTCGATAACTGTCCGTTGGATGGCAATTTTGGGCAAGCTGATGCGGACGGTGATGGCATGGGCGACGTATGTGATGCCGATGCGGATAATGACGGTATCGCTAACCTGTCCGATAACTGTCCTCTGGTTGCTAATAACGATCAGCTCAACAGTGACGCGGATGCGGAAGGTAATGTCTGTGATGCCGATGATGATGATGACACCGTGTTAGATGTCGATGATAACTGTCCGTTAACGGCGAACACGGATCAGGCGGATGCAGACATGGACGGCATTGGTGATGTCTGCGACACCAATAGCGATGTGGACGGTGACGGTATCGAAGATGGTATCGATAACTGTTCTGCGATTGCTAATGCTGACCAGCTGGATACCGACAACGACGGTCAAGGCAATGTTTGTGATAGCGATGATGACGGCGACTCAGTAGCGGACGTGAGTGATAACTGTCCATTGGTGAGTAATTCGGATCAGCTTGATACAGATGGCGATGGTGTTGGTGATGCGTGTGATAGTTTATTCAGTTGCAATGCTGCTACCACCTATCAGCCCTTGTTGGCCACATCTGGCGTCAGCGCCGAGGGCGATACAGGGTTCCTCTGTATTCTGTGTTCGGTTTCCAATGTTGCGCAGGTGTTGGACGATGACGGCGCCGGAGGCAGTAATGCAACGACGGCAGCGCAGTTATCTACGCCAGTCGGGTTGCTTGGAAGCGGTGCTTGGATCGATGTGACTAGTCCAACAGATATTAGTGGTAACAATCGCATTGGTTTTGTTATCAGCGGTAACAGTGCGTTGCTGTCGCTGGATTTGTTGGAGAATGCATCCATTACCTTGTTCGATGGTAATACAGAGGTGGCAAGTTCCAGCGCGGGTGGATTGCTGTCCTTGGATTTGCTTGGCTTGTTTGCAGGCACCAATCAGACCTTCGTTTATGCTGATACTGCGGTCACCTTCGATCGAGCACGGATTGAATTCAGCTCAGTAGCAAGTGTGTTGTCGACGCTGAATGTGCACAGTAGCTGTGTAGGGGCGTCACCACCGCCTTGATAATCTGATTTAAGCGACACAAAAAAGCCCGCAATAATGCGGGTTTTTTTGTGTCGTGTGAGTGATCAACTTGCGCGTTAAAGACGGCTTCGTATTGGTTTTTGGCTGTTCACGCTAGTTTGTAGGTTAAATCGGATGGGAAAGTTTTATATCCCTCGCACTATATGCGACCCGATGAGTGCAATAATCAATGTGGCGCTGATCCACTTCCAGATATTAGTTTCTTTCTTTCGCTCAACTTCTTCCCAGTCCTGGTTATCTTTGCCCGTTAGTGCGGCGCGAAACTCTGCTGCGTCGGAGAATCGATCTCTTGGGTTGTATGAGAGCGCGCGATCAAGAATGGCTTGGAGCCAACGTGGTGCGTAGCGGTTGCTATTATAGATGGGGGGCAGTGGGGTTGTTTTCATGATGGAGTGCTGGCCATTCCACGGTGCGTTGCCGGTGATGACTTCGTACAGCATTGCGGCCACGGAAAATAAATCGGTTTGTTCGCTGGGGCGGGCGCCATCTAAAAGCTCGGGCGCGGAATATTGGCGAACGCCAAGCGGGGTGCTGTTGATCTGGTTGTCATAATCGATAATGCCACGTGGATGGGCGCTGCCGAAGTCGATAATTTTGACGCTGCCGTCGCGTAAAATCATGATGTTGCCGGGTTTAATGTCGGCGTGAATGACGTCGAGACGATGCAGCGCGCGAAGGCCATTGAGTATTTGATCTGCCAGCGACAGCACTTCTTGAATCGGTGCTTGTGGGTGCAATGTTTGCCACTTCTGCAAGGTAATGCCGTCAATGTACTCCATAAGGTAGTACAGGCACGAGCGCGGTCTGTCCGGGTATTTTACCTTGACTAAATTAATGTGGTGGACGCGAGCGCAAATCCAGCTTTCCAAAGACAAACGTTCGATTGCGCTGTGATCGTCTAGTAAATTGACGGACGGCGCTTTAAGTGTCATGTGCTCGCCGGTGTCGTTGTCTTTGACAAGATACAAGTGCGAGCGATTACTGGCATGTAGTTCGCGCACCACGGTCAGTCCGTCAATTTGCATGCCGGCTGACAGCGCGGGTGGGAAGGCAAGTTGGCTTAACGCAGTGAGTGTATCCGCAGCGCCAGGCTCGGGGACTTCGACCACGTCAATGATTTGGCATGACAGGTTATCATCTGCTCCGCTATCAAGCGCGGTGTCGATCAGCACTTGGCATATCATTTCAATTTCACCGCCGCCGCGCAGTATGCCTTGAATACGAGCTGGGGAGAGTACTTCGTGAATACCGTCGGTGGTCAGCAGATAACGATCGCCCACTTCAATAGTGTCACGTAGATAATCGACGTCGAGGCGCGCATCCATACCCATAGCGCGAGTGAGGTATTTCTTCGAGCCAACTTGGCGGCTGTGATCTTTGCTTAGGCACTCTAAGCGGCTTTTGCGCAGCCGCCAAACACGCGAGTCACCCACTTGAAAAATATGCGCAGTACGTGAACGCAGAATTAATAACGACAGCGTGCACAGGTGACCGCCATGCACTTGGGCATTACCGCTGAGCCATTGGTTTAGTGATTCGAGTACGCGCTGCGCCGAGCGTGGTACAGACCAAAGCGGTGGTGTTGAGTAGTAATCATTGATAAAGCCAATCACCGCCGACTCGGCTGCGACCCGCGCTGCACTGGCGCCGCTGACGCCGTCGGCAATGGCGGCGACGGCACCCTTGGTGCGCAGTGAACTGTCGGTGGGAAGATGCATGGCAACCGCATCTTCATTCTCCGGCTTAGTGCCGGCGCGAGATTCCTGTGCGCCGAACAGCAGTAGCGAGGGCGTTGGCTTATTCATATTTTATTTAACCCATTTCCATTTTTATCTAAATTTCCTTGTCCAATTTTATTTATCCGACCTCGATAAGCTGTACACGGCCATCGGCATCAACTTCTGCAATATGTCCCTTCGGCTCATTGAGCCAGTACAGACTGATGACGGCAAGCAATGCAGCGGCGGCAATAACGTAGAAGAACATGCTGGCATTGACGAAGGTGAGTACGGTTAAGAAGAGTACCGCGCCGACGTTGCCGTAAGCGCCAACCATGCCGGCAATTTGGCCAGTAAGACGTCGTTTGATTAACGGTACTGTCGCAAAGGTTGCACCTTCACCGGCTTGAACAAAGAAGGAGCAGATCATGGTGGCGAGTACGGCAAGTGGTAATGGCCATTCGCTGGTGATCGCACCGAGTGTGGAGTATCCGATCATTAGGCCGATCATTAGGAATAGCAGGCTTTTCTTTCTGCCAAGTTTATCAGAAAGAAATCCGCCGGCTGGACGTGCAGCTAAGTTCATTACCGCGAAACCCGCAGCAAGCAGGCCAGCTTTGACAGGCTCAAGGCCAAAGGTGTCCATAAAGAATAATGGCAGCATGGATACCACGGCGAGTTCTGATCCGAAGGTCACCATGTAAGAAATGTTCAATACGGCGACTTGTCGGAACTCATAACGATCATATTCGGGCACGCCTGATTTAAGATGTTCGCGATTGACGCGGGTGATCTGTACAAGCTGAAAGGCGCCAAGCACAACGATCATTGCGTTCATAACCCATTGTACCGATGCACTATACAGCTCTAAGTTGCCCGGTCCTAAGCGCCAGACAATAACCAATAACGCTGCATACAATGGAATGCTAAAAAGTACATAGAGGAACAGGTCGAAGTAGGAGCTGACTTCGAGCGCGCCAGATTTTTTGGGCTTGAAGTATTCCGAGCCTTTGGGTGTGTTGCGTGCCTTCCACAGAAATACTAAGCCGTAGAGAAAAGACACCGCGCCGGTGGTAGCAATGGCGAAGCGCCAGCCATTGTCGCCGCCATACAGTAGCGCTAGAGAGGGTAGTGATATCGCGGCGAAAGCGGAGCCAAAGTTTCCCCAGCCGCCATAAACGCCTTCGGCAAGTCCTACTTCCCGTGCCGGAAACCATTCACCGATTAAACGGATGCCGACGACAAAGCCGGCGCCGACGCAGCCCAGCAAGAGTCGTGTAATAGCCAGCTGTTCATAGGTTGTAGCCATGGCGAACCAAAAGCAGGGGATTGCCGCAACCATTAGCAGACCGCTGTAAACGTAGCGTGGGCCATAACGGTCTACCAGGGAGCCGATCACAACGCGTGCGGGAATGGTCAGCGCAACGTTAATTATAAGCAGCGCCTTAATTTGATCCGGAGTGAGATCAAATGCATCACGAATGTGTGTGAGTAGAGGCGCGTGAGAAAACCACACTACAAAGGTCATAAAAAATGCAAACCAGTTTAGATGTAGTAGTCGAACGCGTGGTTCTTTGAAGTCTAGAATGTTCAGAGATTGTGACGTGCTGTTAGTAGACATAGGGTTAACGGCCTGTGCTATCCACGTTGAATTGTCAGGATGAGTAATCGCAATTCCCGTGCCATGTTTTGAAAGCGTGAATAAACGTGGGTCAGCGCTGCAGGTCGAGGCGTTATCGGTACGAAGGCGTTAATTTCATGCACTCGGAATGCGCGGCGTGCACTTAAAGCGTGCAGCGCGGATCGCCCGTCTATGGTGCGTGCACCGTGCTTCTCGCATTGATTGGGTGCTCTGGATCTGTGCGTTTGGCTTATTAATCGGCTAACTCCTTGAATTTCTTAGTGCTACCAAAAGTGGCACGGCACTTGCTCTACTCCTCTCGTGTTACCGCAATTACCCCGGAGCGGAAAAATGAGCGAGCGGAAAAAACTTTTAGTGGTTGGTCATGGAATGGTTGGCCAGCGTTACCTGGAATGTCTTGTTGAGCGTGGCGCGAACAAAACCTATGACATAACCGTGCTGTGTGGCGAGTCGCGTCCAGCCTATGACCGTGTTGGTTTGAGCAGTTATTTTGCGGGCGTTACGGCGGATGAGTTGTCGTTGGTTCCAGAGAACTTTTTTGCAGACACAGGCATTGAAATTCGACTGTCTACCTTTGTAGACAGTATTGACCGTGATGCGAAGTCGGTGATGCTGTCGACGGGTGAGAACCTGTCTTATGACATGCTTATGCTTGCGACCGGTTCATTTCCGTTCGTTCCGCCGATGCCGGGACATGATCGCGACAACTGTTTTGTCTATCGCACCATTGATGACCTCGATGCAATGACTGCCGCATCTCAGCAATGCAAAACTGGCGTGGTGATTGGTGGCGGACTGCTCGGCTTAGAAGCGGCAAACGCGCTTCGTCAGCTTGGTTTAGAAACCCATGTGGTGGAGTTTGCACCACGATTGATGGCCGTTCAGATTGATGATGCCGGCGGCAAGTTGCTGAAAAGCAAAATCGAAGAACTCGGCGTGAAGGTGCACACCGGTAAAGCGACCACGGAAATTGTCGACGGTGACGATGCTGTGCACCGCATGAACTTCGCTGATGGTGAGCATCTCGAAACAGATCTTATTTTGTTTTCCGCCGGTATTCGTCCGCAAGACGCTTTGGCGCGCGCTTGTGGGTTGGAACTCGGTGAGCGCGGCGGGGTGGTGGTCGATAATCATTGTGTGACGTCTGACCCAAGTATTTATGCCATTGGTGAGGTGGCGTTATGGAATGGCCGCATTTATGGATTAGTTGCGCCGGGCTATCAGATGGCTGTCGTGGCGGCAGAGCATCTTGCTGGTGACGCGGTTGAGCAGTTTACTGGCGCCGATATGAGCACCAAGCTAAAGCTGCTAGGCGTAGACGTTGCCAGCATTGGCGATGCCCATGCGAATTTCCCGGGTAGCAAAAGCTACGTTTACCTCGACGAACAGGACGGCGTGTATAAGAAGATTGTTGTCTCTGCAGACGGTAAGAAGCTTCTTGGCGCGGTACTGGTAGGCGAAGCGAACGACTACGGTAACTTGTTGCAGTTATGTCTTAACGGTATTGATCTTCCGGCTGAGCCGGCGGGTTTGATTGTTCCGGGTACGAGCGGTGCGCCTATGTTGGGTGTCGATGCGTTACCTGACAGCGCGCAAATTTGTTCGTGTAATAATGTCAGTAAAGGGCAGTTATGCTGTGCGATTGATGCGGGTGCAACAACCGTTGGCGATCTAAAGAGTGAAACTAAGGCCGCGTCGACTTGTGGTGGTTGTTCTGCATTAGTTAAACAGGTGTTGGATGCGGAGCTGAGCAAGCGTGGCGTTGAAGTGCTGAACCACCTTTGTGAGCACTTCCCGTATTCCCGCCAAGAGCTTTATCACTTGGTTCGTGTCGGTGAGATTAAGACGTTTGATCAGCTGCTTTCACAGCACGGTACTGGCCATGGCTGCGAAGTGTGTAAGCCGACAGCGTCGTCAATTTTAGCCTCGTGCTGGAACGACTATATCTTGGAAAAAGATCACGCTGGCTTGCAAGACACTAATGATTACTTTCTCGCGAACATGCAGCGTGATGGTACTTATTCTATCGTGCCGCGTGTTCCTGGCGGCGAAATAACACCAGACAAGTTAATCGTGATTGGTGAAGTCGCTAAAAAATATGATCTGTATACCAAGATTACCGGCGGCCAGCGTATTGATTTGTTCGGCGCCCGCGCGGATCAGTTGCCTGAGATATGGCGCGAGTTAATCGATGCAGGCATGGAGTCGGGGCACGCCTACGGAAAATCATTGCGTACGGTGAAATCTTGTGTCGGTTCGACTTGGTGTCGTTACGGTGTGCAGGATTCTGTGGGCACTGCGATTGTTGTCGAGAACCGTTATAAGGGCTTGCGTTCACCACATAAACTGAAGATGGCGTTTTCGGGTTGTACGCGAGAATGTGCTGAAGCGCAGAGCAAAGATGTAGGCGTTATTGCCACGGAAAAGGGCTGGAATCTTTACTTGTGCGGTAACGGCGGTATGAAACCACGCCATGCGGATTTGTTTGCGTCTGATCTCGACGATGTGACGCTGGTTAAATATATCGATCGTTTCTTGATGTTCTATGTGAAAACCGCCGATCGTCTTCAGCGCACCTCTGTTTGGATGGATAACCTCGAAGGCGGCATAGACTATCTGCGCGAAGTGGTAATCGATGACAAGCTTGGCATCGCCCAAGAGCTAGAAGATCAGATGGCTTTGATCGTCGACACGTATCAATGCGAGTGGACAACAACGATTAATGATCCTGAAAAGATGAAGCGCTTTAAGCATTTTGTTAACAGTGATGACGTTGATGATGGCTTGGCGTATGTCCGCGAACGTGAGCAGCGTCGTCCGGCTTATGCCCACGAGCGTATCGCCGTTGAAACGGTTGAATCAGTAGTAGAGGAAGCATTATGAGTGAGTCGATTGCTTTGACATGGAAGGCCATTTGTTCTGCCGAGGATATCCTTCCGGATACGGGAGTTGGCGCGTTAATTGGGCAGCACCAGGTGGCTGTATTTCGTACTTCTGATGACGTTTTTTATGCGCTGGATAACCATGATCCGTTTAGCGGCGCCAATGTGTTGGCGCGGGGAATACTCGGATCTGTCGGTGAAAGGCGCGTGGTGTCTTCACCGATTTACAAGCAACACTTTTGTTTAGAAGATGGCACATGTATTGAAGATGACAGTGTTTCGCTTCAGGTGTGGCCTGTTCGGCAACGTGATGGAGTTGTTGAAGTGGGCTGCGTTGCCTAACTATCTTTTATCTACCTATTTTTCAAACGGAATGACTCGGAGTCTGTGTGGTTTATTCGGCGACAGATAAGCGTAAAAAACTTCTCGTAATCGGCAACGGCATGGCCGCATGCCGACTGCTAGAAGAAGTCTTATCGCTGACGCCAGACCTCTATCAGATTACCGTTTTAAGTGCTGAGCGCCATGCTGGTTACAATCGCGTACTACTTTCTCCTGTGCTAAGTGGTGAGAGCGATGTGGAGGCGATTACGACGCATCCGTTCGCGTGGTACAAGGCGCGTAATATTGATTTACGTGTGGGCGAGGCTGTTGAAAAAGTTGATCGGTTTCATCGAACAGTCACGACGCTCAGTGGTGATTGCTTTTCCTACGATCGATTGGTCTTTGCAACCGGTGCAACGCCACGAAGGTTAACGGTGCCCGGTGCCGAGGCAAATAATATTTTGACGTTCCGCGATTTACAGGATACGCGGCAGTTGATTGACACCACTGGCCGTTACCGTAAAGCGATTGTCATTGGTGGTGGATTTCTTGGCATTGAAGCCGCGGAGGGTTTGCGCGCGCGAGGCATGAATGTGACCTTGATTCACAGTGCTGGCTCGCTGTTGAATCGTCAGCTCGACGAAGAAGCGGGGCATTACCTTCAGCGTGATCTTGAATCCCGTGGACTGTGCTTCTTGATGAAGGGTCGTACGGCTAGCTTTGATGTGCATGAGAACGGCGATGTGCGCGCAGTGGTATTGGAAGATGGTCGAAGGATTGGTGCTGACATTGTCGTGTTGGCCATCGGCATAGAGCCGAACGTGGCTTTGGCGCGTTCTTGCGGAATTGAAGTAGGCCAAGCTATTCGTGTAGACGATACCTTGCAAACATTTGACCCGGCGATCTATGCCATCGGTGAATGCGTTGAGCACAGGCAAAGAACCTTTGGTTTGATTGCTCCTTTATATGAACAGGCAAAGGTATGTGCGGCGCACCTCGCAGAAGCAGGGCATCGCATGTATCGCTTTACAGATACGCCGACACGACTGAAAGTTTCTGGCATCAGCGTGTATTCGGCAGGTGAGTTCGAGGATACCTTCGGGGGAAGTGTCCTCGTGCTGCGAGACCCAGCCGGCGGTGCATACCGCCGGTTGGTGTTACGTAGCTCAAAATTGGTCGGCATCGTGTTGTACGGTAATACCGATGATGCCGCGTTTTATGAACAATTATTGTTGGCCGAAACAGACGTGAGCGCAGTGCGTGATCAGTTGTTGTTTGGTCAAGATTGTGCAACTCCCACATCTTCTGTGACGTCCGCCGATGCGTTCGGCAGTGCCGCCTAGTGAAGCAGATATGAGTTCGTCCTGCGTAAAAACAACCTGTCCCTACTGCGGTGTCGGCTGCGGCGTAAAAGCCTCTGCATCTGAGCCGGTCTCGGGTGATACGCAGCACCCGGCGAATCGCGGCCGTCTCTGTGTTAAGGGATCGTCGTTACATGAGACGCTTGGCAATCGTGATCGTTTGCTGATGCCACGTGTTGACGGGCGCGATGTGCCTTGGTCTGCGGCGCTTGCCACAGTAGCCGATCGTTTTAATCAAACAATTGCCCAGCACGGCCCAGATTCTGTGGCTTTCTATGTGTCCGGACAACTGTTAACGGAAGACTATTACGTCGCCAATAAACTGATGAAAGGGTTTATTGGCAGTGGCAATATCGACACCAATTCTCGCTTGTGTATGTCGTCTGCTGTTGTTGCGCATAAGCGAGCCTTCGGCGAAGACGTGGTACCGGGTTGTTACGAAGATTTAGAGTTGGCCGATCTTGTTGTGCTTACCGGCTCGAATACGGCGTGGGCGCATCCAATCGTTTATCAGCGTATTGCGGCGGCGAAAGAACGGCGGCCAGACATGCGCGTGGTGGTTATTGATCCTCGTAAAACGGCGACCTGTGATATTGCTGATTTACACCTTGCTATTGCGCCGGGTGCTGACGCATTTTTGTTTTCAGGCTTATTGGTTTGGTTGGCGGATGAAGAATATCTTGATAGCGATTATATCGATCAGCACACCAATGGTTTTGATCAAGCATTAAGACAAGCCAGAGAGGCCTGTGCCGACGTGGCGCAAGTAGCATTGCACTGTGGCCTGAATGAAGCGGATGTGAAAAAGTTTTACCGCTGGTTTGCGCGCACGGCCAAAACCGTCACGCTCTTCTCACAGGGGATTAATCAATCCGAAACGGGTACCGATAAGGGCAATAGTATTATCAATGTGCACCTTGCGACGGGGCGTGTCGGATTGCCCGGGAGTGGGCCTTTTTCGATTACAGGTCAGCCGAATGCCATGGGGGGGCGGGAAGTGGGTGGCTTGTCCAATCAGTTGGCGGCGCACTTGGATATTGAGAACCCGTTACATCGCGGGGTAGTACAAGATTTTTGGCAGAGCCCAGAAATCTGTCGTGAGCCAGGTTTAAAAGCCGTCGATATGTTCGATGCCGTGGCTAGCGGAAAGATCAAAGCTATTTGGATTATGGCGACAAATCCGGTGGTGTCCTTGCCAAACTCCGAAAAAGTACGGCAGGCGCTGATGAACTGTGAGTTTGTTGTTGTCTCGGATTGCATCGCGAATACCGACACAAGTTTGTGCGCAAATGTTTTGCTGCCGGCGTCGGGCTGGGGCGAGAAGGACGGCACTGTGACTAACTCGGAGCGCTGTATTTCTCGCCAGCGTGCGTTTTTGCCGCTACTCGGAGAGTCGAAACCTGATTGGTGGATTGTCAGTCAAGTGGCGGCTTACATGGGGCACGCTCAAGCGTTTGATTACGATAGCGCCGCGGCGATTTTTCGTGAGCATGCAGCGCTCTCTAAAAGTGCGACACAACAAAATCGGGTATTTGATCTCTCTAGTTTGGCAACCATGTCGGATGAACGTTATGCGCGGCTTGAACCGTTGCAATGGCCTGTGAATGACGCTGCACCGAACGGGCAGAAGCGACTGTATGGGGATGGGAAGTTTAGTACCGCCGATGGTCGTGCAGTTTTTGTTGCGATTACGCCATCTGTCCCCAGTTTTATCGGCAAGACTGAAAATGTTTTATGTTTAAACAGCGGTCGTGTTCGCGATCAGTGGCATACCATGACGCGTACTGGTCGAACGTCAAAACTGTTTCGCCATATCGCTGAGCCGTTTATTGAGATGCACCCGATGGATGCGCGAGCGTTAACGCTACCGATCGAAGCCGACGTTGTGAAAGAGCATTTAGGGAGCGCGCGTGCCGAGGCTGAGAACGTTGGCATCGAATACGTTGAGGTCAACAGCGCGCACGGTTCAGCGCTGGTGAAGTTGGTGGTGACGCCGTCGCAACAACGCGGCTCGGTATTTATGCCGATTCATTGGAATGATCAGTTTGCCTCGCGGGCGCGCGTCGATGCGTTAGTGGCGCCGATCACCGACCCACACTCTGGGCAACCTGCGTTCAAACAAACGGCGGTCACGGTGAAATCTTGGCAGCCTCAATGGCAGGGCTGGTTGCTACGGTCGTCTTTGCCGACGTCATTGCAGCAGGATATTCAGCTGCCTTGTGAGTATTGGGCGCGGATGCCATTGACGGGGTGTGTCGACGGTTGGGCCTTGGCAGGCCAATCGCCGATGAGCATAGCGCTGGTGAAGCAGTGGGTAACAGATCCTTTGGTTGAATGGATTGAGCTTTGCGACGAAGAGCAGGGACACTATCGCGTTGTGGCGCTGGACGCACAGTGTCGGCCGATTTTATGGATGGCCTGGTCCGAGCAGAGCAATCCTAAACCCGACCTTGAATGGCTTGCGGAGCAATTTGAGCAGACTGTTCGCGGTGCTGATCGTATCGGTTTTGTGTCCGGGGTGTCCGCGCAACGCGGCCCCGATTTAGGCGCGGTTGTGTGCAGTTGTTTTCAGGTACGTGAGCGTACCATTGAGGCAGCTGTCGAAGCGGGCGCGGATACAGTGGAGAAAGTGGGGCGATCGTGTCGCGCTGGTACAAACTGCGGCTCCTGCATTCCGGAGGTTCGCGCATTGATAGAGTGCGTCACCAGCCTCTAGAGCCGGGATAGTTTTTATCCGTTTGTCGTAACTTGCGTTGCTCGGTCCGTTGGCCTGTCCCTTCACGTACTTGTTTGATTATACTCACTAGACTCCTGCCCAACAAAACAGATAACCAGGAAGTTGCCGTGAGGCAGTAAACATTATGGAAAATTTTCTTCGCTTTTGCTTGCTGGCCGCATTGGGTACTTGCCTAGCGCCTGCTCACGCTCAGGTAACCTACTATGGCACCGGCGGTATCAACAGTAACATCCTCTACAATGGCAACTACGGTGGTGATGCCTGCACCTTTTGTCACAGTGTTGGTGGTGATACGACATTGGGCGACGCTACCTATCAGCCGTTCGAAACTGAAGCTCAGGTATATGCCTATACGATCGACACCATGGAAAACTATGTCGACACGGAGTATATGCCGTTAAGTGGTCCGTTAAATCAGGCCGGCCAGAATCTCTTTGCTGCGTGGAAGGCGGACGGCTATCCGACCAATGCTGCGCCGGAGGTGACGACGCGAACAGAGTCAGGGGTGAGTAAATATGCTGTGACCCTGCGTGGTTATGTGCAGGAAAACGGCTCAAACAGCACAGTTCGCTTTCGTTATCGGATTGGTGCTGGCAGTTACACTTATGTTAGCGCGACCTCGCCGTCAGGAAGCGGTGGGGACGGTGTTAACCAGTCCGTGACAGCGGCCGTTTCTGGTCTCACGTGTGGCACTACTTATAATTATCAATTCCAAGCGGATAACAGCGTTTCTGGATCTTACGTCTCCGGGGCGACAGAGTATTTCACCACAAGTGCCTGCCCGACGATTACGCAAGGCGCTTCTGTTACCGAGAATATTAGTGAAGATGAGTCGCCGACGCCGTTTTCATTGACTTTGAATGCTACGGATGGCGATGGAAGCACGTTGACGTGGAGTATTTTTACGCAGGCAGGTAATGGCACGGCAACCGCGTCCGGTACTGGCACCAGTAAAGCGATTGGTTATAACCCTGATGCAAACTACAGCGGCGCTGACTCCTTTGTTGTGCGCGTCACTGACGGTACAACGCCAGACTACATTACCGTCAACGTTAATATGGCCGCGGTTAATGATGCGCCGGTTATTACACAAGGTGCGTCGGTCACGGTGAACATGTCTGAAGACAGTTCACCGACGGCGTTCAGTCGTACGCTCAATGCGACTGATGTTGAAGGTAGTACCATAACCTGGAGCATTTCGTCCGTTGCCAGCAACGGCACGGCGACGGCGTCAGGCACAGGCGCCAGCAAGGCGATCAGTTACACGCCGAACGCGAATTACAACGGCACCGACAGTTTTGTCGTGCAGGTAAGCGACGGGTCGCTTACCGATACCATCACGGTGAACGTCAATATCGCGGCTCAGAATGATGCGCCGGTCATTACTCAGGGCGCCTCGGTACTTGTGAATATGTCTGAAGACAGTTCACCGACGCCGTTTAGCCGCACGTTGAATGCCACCGATGTGGAAGGCAGCACGCTGACGTGGAGTATTTCTTCCGTGGCCAGTAATGGCACCGCGAGCGTTAGCGGCACAGGCAACAGCAAAGCGATTTCCTATACTCCTACGGCAAACTATAACGGCAGTGACAGTTTCAATGTGCAGGTGAGTGATGGCTCGTTGACCGATACGATTACGGTCAATGTTTCTATCGCTTCGATTAATGACGCGCCGGTAATCACGTCTTCGCCATCAACCTCGGCAACGGAAGATGTGCAGTACAGTTATACCGTCGCGGTTACCGACCCTGACGACGCGGGCTTCGGCTCGGGACTGACACTGGCACTCAATTCTGCCACCGACGGCAATGCGGCACCGCTTGCGGGCGTCAGTTTTAATACCAGTACTGGGCTGCTGACGTTTACGCCGACGAACGCTACCGTGTCGCCACTGAATTTTCAGGTGCAGGTGGAAGATGGTGACGAGGATTCGTCAGGGCCGACAGTACAGAGTTGGGCGGTGTCGGTGGATTCCGTCAATGATCTGCCCGCTATTAGCACCACGGCACCGACCGCGGCAGCGGAAGATACTTTGTACACCTATACGGTGGGCGTGTCTGATCCAGATGACGATAATAACGGCACCGATTTGATCTGGTCGCTCAGTGGTGAGCCCATGGGTATGACGATATCCAGTGTGGGCGTGATTAATTGGACGCCGACCGAGGGCGTGCTGACTTCAGGTACGGTTACCGTGTCAGTGGAAGATGGCGATGCTGTTCCCGATACCGAAAACTTTACCGTTACGGTAACCCCCGTCAATGATCCTCCCGTGATCACCGCGCTACCGAGTGCCAATGCGAGAGAAGAAACCCTGTACCAGTTTGATGTGCTGGTTTCAGATCCCGATGACACCTCGTGGGCATTTTCGTTAAGCGGGGCGCCCACAGGCATGACCATCAATAACAGCGGTCGTATCAGCTGGTCGCCAGCAGAAGGCGTGTTAGCGTCGGGTACCGTCACGGTGATTGCGGCGGACAGCGAACCGCTGCAGGACAGCGCTACATTCGCGATCACTGTCGATGCAGTGAATGATCAACCGTCGATAGTATCGTCGCCGGTGCTGACTGCGACCGAAGACACGCTGTATCAATATCAGCTATCGGTGAACGATGCGGATATTCCGGCGGATAGCTTCAGCTACGATCTTACCGTTTCACCTACGGGCATGTTGGTGTCCAGCGGTGGCTTGATTCAGTGGACCGCCGGTGAGGTTGGTCCGTCGCAAGTTACGCCCTATAACGTCAGTGTGACGGCGCGCGTGCGCGACGGTCTCGAAGACGGTGTGACGCCAGCACTGCAGCCTTACATTATAAGCGTTACGCCCGTGAACGATTCACCGGTGATTACCGATGAGAGTCTGCAGCAGGTGGAGGAGTTATCGGCGTTTAGTTTGGCGTTGTCGGTGACGGATCCGGATGACGTTAATAACGGTACTGATTTGAGCTGGAGCACGGTCACAGTGCCAGGCACGATGTCGCTAAACAGTACCGGCACGCTTGGCTGGACGCCGCCGGAGGGCAGCTCCGGTGTTACGGGCGTGGCTTTCACCGACTATTCTGTGACCGTGCAAGTGGCGGATGGCGGAGATGACGGCTCGGTGCCGGATCAAATGACGTTTACCTTGCGCGTCACCAAGCTCGATGCCGATGCCGACTTGGTTGCCGACTACAACGACAATTGCCCCAACGGCGCACTCGATCCAGCCGATGCCGACGATAATCCCGATCAGACCGACACTAACAGTGATGGCGAAGGTGATCTGTGTGACATCGATGATGATGGAGACGGAATCGAAGACGTGGCCGAGGTGGCAAACGGGCTGAATCCTAAGGATTCATCTGACGCTGGGTTAGATCTAGACGGCGATGGTCTGACGAACCTAGAAGAATTTAACGCTTGTGTTGGCTCCGGAGACTATCCGGACTGCTCCAATATCGGTACGGATTCGGTTGCACCAATGATATCGCTGGTGTCGCCGTTGGTGCTCCCCTCGACGGGATACCTAACAGTGATCACACCCGTGGTCAGCGCCACCGATGGCAATGAAGGTGATACGACGGTCACGCTGGTTGATCAGGACGGAACCGCGGTGAGTGTGGGGGCGGGTAGTAGTTTTTCCTTGCGCCCTGGCCGCCATAGCTTCGTCTGGGAATCTAGCGACAGTGAGATGAATACAGCACAGCGCACACAGGTTATTGATGTGTTGCCAAGACTGTCGCTGACTAACTCACAAACCCGAGGTGAAGGGCAGTCAGCCTCTGTGCAGTTCAGCCTCAATGGCGATGCGCCGAGCTATCCCGTCAATATCTATTACAGCTTTTCCGGTAGCGCAACGGATGCAGACATCGCGCCAGTGAATCGTACGGTCAGTATTGCTAGCGGCCAGCAAGGCAGTGCGATGCTGACTATCATTGATGACGGTCCCGGCGAAGGTGACGAAGAGCTGGTACTTACGGCGACAGGGCACAGCAATAATATGGTTCTTAGTCCAGCCAGCACGCATCGGCTATTGATTGTCGAGCGCCAGGTGGCGCCGGAAGTTGCACTCTCTGTGAGCCAAAATGGACGCAGCGGTAATCATCTTTATGTCGGTGATGGCAGCGTACAAATTTCGGCTATTGCTAGCGATGCGAATGACGATGCTCTCAGTTATAGCTGGAGTGCTGTGCCCGCAATCACGTTTACGGGCACTGATACGCTGCAGACATTTGACCCGTCTGCGTTGTCTGGCTTGTACACCCTGACGCTGGACGTTAGCGATGGCGTTGATACCACGGCGCAGCAGGTGTCGGTGCTAGTCGATGCAGGCGTGCCGCCAGTGTTGAGTGCGGGTAGCGATCAAGATGGCGACGGCATTGCTGATGCCAGCGAAGGCGATAGTGACGCCGACGCCGACGGCATTCCGGATTATCTCGATGCGCTTGACGAACCTTTTTCGCTACAGCTGGCTGCCAGCGTTGATGGCATTGATCAGAACTCTTTGTTGCACACGAATGAGGGGCTGCGATTGAGCGTTGGGAGCGGGGCGTTGTTTAACGGCAGCGAGGGCGCTCTACTGTTTAGCGGTACGATGCTGCCTGACACGAGCCATTCAATTGTCGGTGCGATGTACGACTTTGAAATTCGCGGACTTAATGAAGCGCAGCGAAGTGCCCATGTGGTGGTGCCACTGATTCAGCCGATTCCACCGCGGGCGGTGTACCGCAAACTCAATACTGCAGCGGGCGTCTGGTCGAACTTTATTGAGGATGGCAACAATGCGATTGCGTCGGCTGCGCGGGTAAGCAGCGGTGAGTGTCCGGCAATCAATTCAGCCGACTGGCAATCGGGCTTGAAAGCCAGTGCCACCTGTGTGCGCTTGTTGATGAATGATGGCGGCGCCAACGATGCAGACGGTGCCGTTAACGGCGTGATCCGCGATCCAGGCGGCGTCGCGGTTGCAAGAGAGGTAACAAAGGACACTGCAGTGCCATCGTCCGGTCCGAATGATGGCGCCGGTGGTTTGGGCTGGTGGTGGCTTGCGCCACTGCTGGCAACGGGCGCGCGGCGTCGTCGGGGGAAAAACGGATTTAACGCATGAATGGATTATTGCGGGTGACATTTGTCGCCCTGTTATCGGGGGCAAGCGTCACTGCTGTGGCGCTGGACATGGAAAACTTCACGGTTGATGGCGATGCGACTTTTGTCTGGGATGACAACGAAAGCCAGGCGCAGTGGGAGCGTGATCAGGTGGAAGACCGCTCATTGATTGTTGGCGCACAGCTTGGCTATGGTCATTTGCTATCGCAGACATCAATGCTGACCGGGTCGGTGTTCGCTGAGCAGAAAATTATGGATAAAGTCGGTCAGCTTGATCGCACTTCGCTGGGTCTAAAAGGCGCCTATCGCTGGCAGCCCAGCTCTGCTTTTACAGCGCCTACTATCGAGTTCAACATTGCGTGGCAGGATGATAACTATGGCGACGAGGCGCGCGATAGCGGTGTGTTGACGAGCCAGTTATTTGTTACTCGCAGACTGACTGATCGCATTACGGGTACCGCTGGGCTGCAGTACCGGAGTCGTGATTCCAGCGGCAGCGTCTGGGATTTGGACGATGCGCGCATTTTTCTCAATGTTGACTACGGCATCAGCGATGCACTGGCTACATATTTTACTTATAGCTATATCCAAGGCGACAGCTCTTCTTCCGCGCAGCGCAGTTATTGTAATGGCGCAGCCGCCACCGATATCTTGCCGCTTATTAACGTAGCAACTGAAATTGAGGCGGATGAGGCCTTTAACGAATACCATTGTGGTGACTGGCTTGCATATCGACTCGATGCGCATTCCCACACCGCAGTATTGGGTGCTAACTACGGATTTTCTCACAGCTTTTCCGCAGATCTTTCATTTCTGTATGCCGACGTTATCTCCGATGACGATGCAGATATTTCTTACCAGCGCCATATGATTCGCGCCAGCCTGCTGAAGAGGTTCTGAGATGAAACCACTAATCAGATCACTCACCTTGCTTGTCGTTTTCGGTTTATTGGCGGCGTGTAATGAACGTGGAGATACCGAGGAATCGTCGAACCCCGTTACTGTTGAAACACCAAACAGTTTTCTGCGGTTTTTGAATAATCAGCGCGATATCGTGCTCAGCGATGACTGGACCGATGCCTACTATTACGTTGTTGATCCCTACTTGGAGCGGCAGACACTGGCAGGTTGGAAGGCGGTCAACGGATACGATAATTGCGACGATGAGCTGCATATTATCTTCCGTGATGCGAAAGATCTTGGCTACGGTCGCGATATGTATATGTGCAAGCACGAGCCATCAAGTCAATTCCCGGCCGGTCGCTTCGCCGTGTTCGTGCGCAACTTTATTGTGAAGGTGGAAAGTGGCGACCCCAGTAATTACGGGCCAATAAATGTTGAGGCCGCTGTTGAAGCGAATTTGACTTATCACGTTGGCACCAACGCGATTGAGTTTTCCCCGCTGGATCCTACCGATGCCTCGCCTAGCGCAGAGAAGGTGGCGAAGTTTTATACCTTTACGCCGGCGGGGAATTTGAATCGCTCGCTAGATCTTGATGGACGTGGAAAGAAACCTGTGCCGCAGCCGTGTTTGCTTTGCCATGGCTCGACGTTGTTGCCTTGGGACACAGAGGCCGTGATGGCTTCTGCCACGCCTTGGGAGTTTCCGGACGTGCAGCAGACGCTGCGCTCTGCTAAGTACAATCAGCTGGAGTTGGAATCATTTGATTATTCCACTCAGCATCCGAGCTGGAGTCGCGGCAATCAGGAAGAACGATTACGTCGTTTTAATAACAATATTGTTGATACCTATATGGAAATGGCGGCCCGGGATAAGACTAACCCTGAGCATTGGTGTGCGGATTTCGCGATCGAATTATCGATGGGGCGTTACGACGCTGACGGCGAAGTCGATGCGCCAGCAAACAGCTGTGACAGCTATGCTTCTGTGCTCTACAGCGGGCTTTACCAAGAAGACTATGTGCCGCGAGGCTGGCGCCAGACCGCAGAGCGGCCAGAAGGTGTCGAGACATTATTTAAGAGAGTCGTTGAGCCGCACTGTATTTCATGTCATTCGCTGCGTGGCACCGCGGCGGGCAAACGCGTTACCGATACGACCCCGCAGCGGCGTGGCAATGCGGTTAATTTCGCTAGTTATGAAGACTTTATTGGTTATGCAGACATTATTGAGGAGTATGTTTTTCGCCGTGGTGTAATGCCGTTGTCGTTGCGTAACTACCTCGATTTCTGGGATGACCCAGCCGATAAGCCGGCTCTGCTGGCGAGTTTCTTGCCGGGTTTTGATACCTATACAGCCTCTGGTGCAGTGATTGAGCCAGGGCGCCCAAGGGCAAAAATTGGTGAGGATCGTATCGCCGTGTCACCCTTGACGCTGGATGCAACGCCGAGCAAGTTCGCGTCAAGTTATCAGTGGCAACTTATTGAAGGGCCACTTGGCGCCAATGCCGTGTTTTCCTCTTCGCGCGATGCCCGCACACTGTTCAGTACTGATATGGATGGTGATTACACCGTGCGTATGACAATTGTTAATATGCTCGGCGTTGACCGCCAAGACATCGTTGTTACGATTGATTCGAGTATGTCGCCAACGCAGAACGAGTTGAACTTCTATGATGATATTAGGCCGATTTTGCAGCAGCCGGATCCATCGCAGACGAATAAGCGTGAAGCTTGCACTAATTGTCATAACAGCGTCATCGCGCCGACCAGTGCGCTCTACAGAGGCATTCCAGTTTATTATGACGATGCCGTTGATGACCCATTCGATCCGACCGATCGCAGCCTGTACCGAGACGTTCTCACCCGTGTTGATCTGGTGGAGCCGGAGAACAGTATTTTGTTGCGTAAACCGACTCGCGATCAACACGGTGGAGGCGTGGTGCTAGATCTCGACGTGCCCGGTCATGCGGCAACACGTGCAACCATTCTTAACTGGATTCGTGGCGGCGCTCTATGTTTTGTCGGCGATCGCACGCTTCGGCCTGATGAAGGTGAGATCAACGAAATTTGTCCGATACCGTGAGCACAAAAAAGGCGCCTAAGGGCGCCTTTTTTTTCGCTGTAAAATAGTGAGTCTAGATGCGTCCAGAGCGCTTTAGTGTCAGATAAATCTGATTCAAGCGAGCGGGAAGATGCTCGGGTGTACTGTCCGCAACCATGGCGCCAGCATGACGCAAGCGTGCGTAGAGGCCTCTGCGTGCTTCTTGAAATCCTGCATCACTACTAATTAATAATGCGTCGTCGATACTGCGTACGGCGCGTTGTTGTATTGCCTGTTGTTCAGGTAATTGAATGTCGGCAATTAATACGAGGTGCCGCTTAGACAGTAGTTTTACTGCGCTCATCAGTTCGGCTTCGTCATCCGGTTGTAGTCGGGTGAGCATGACAATGAGTGAGCGCTTGTGCCAGCGGCTCAGTAATAAGCGCGCGGCTTTACTGTAATCACTTGCGTGTTTGCCCGGCTGCATCGTGTAAAGCGCATTGAGAATACGGTTGACACCGTTTTGGCCACGCACCGGCGGAATCCAACAGGGCTGCTCATTGGAAAACAGCAAAACGCCGGGCTTGTCATGCTGTTTTACAGCGCTCCAAGCGAGTAGCAGGGTGGCGTTCAGGGCATGATCAAAACCGCGCAAGCCGTTGACAGCCATAGCTAAACGTTCGCCGCCATCAAGCATAATGATGATCTGTTGATTTTGCTCTTCTTGGTATTCGCGACTGATGAGCTTGCGGCGTCGGGCGCTGGCTTTCCAGTCGACCTGTCGGAGGCTATCACTGCTGTTATATTCGCGTAGCTGATGAAACTCAAAACCTTCGCCGCGCCGCTGCTGTTGGCGAACGCCGGGATCGAGCTTGCTTTCATGTTGTGCTTTGAGCGCATCTCGTTCGAGTACAGAAAAATCGGGATACACAGGAACATCGACGGCGGAGGGTTGCTTGATGCGACGCCAAATGAGCCCAAGCGGGCCGGGAATCCACAGCTCAATATCGCCAAAGTGGGCTTTGCCACGCGCGCTAGGTTGATAGCTATAACTGAATGCAGTGACGCTTTTTTCACTTTTATGAATGACTTTTGGCAAGCCGGTATCGGCGTCATCGTTGGGATGATGATCGGCTATTTCAAAATAGCGAGGCAACTCGTCGCTGGGCCAGCGTAACGTAATTTTGTGCGGTTGATGCAGTGAAAACGCCGCAGGCAGTAACCTTGTTGCGTGCGGAGCGGGGGCCCGAATCGCGACAACGATATCGACGAGCAGCGCGAGGCCTAGTGCTACTGCACACAGAAACCATAGCGTTAAGGCTTGTGAGGAAAGCGCAGGCGCGGCGTTTAACGCCGCGATCGGTAGCAATGAGCTAGCCGCCCAAAGGCCGGTGAAGCGCAGCAGTCGAGAAGAGGCCCTGAATGTCGCGGCCGCGGTTAATCTTGCGATAACCGTTTTTTGCGCGGCAGCGCTTGTTGTCGCAGCACTCTCAGTCACGTTATCTGACACAAGGCTGCTCATTGCCGCGGCGCCGCCACCTGATCGAGTAAACGATTCAGTATTGATTCAGCATTTTGCCCTTCAATTTCGGCGTCCGCACTGAGCTGAATACGATGGCGTAACACCGGTTTTGCCACGGCTTTGATGTCGTCTGGAATAACGAAGTCTCTGCCTTCGATTAACGCGTTTGCGCGACTGGCGGTGGCCAGTGCAATGCTGGCACGTGGTCCTGCGCCGCGGGCAACGCCTTGCATGTCTCGGGTTGCGCGGACAAGACGCAGAGCGTAGTCGAGTACGGCGTCGTCGACGCTGACAGTGGTGACAGCGTGCTGCATTGCAATGATGCCGGCACCATCGGTAATGCTTTCAAGGCCGTCGACGTTGAGGTCGTCACTGATTGTACCGTCGAGAATCATACGAACGATGTTTGCCTCGTCGGATGCTTCCGGATAACCAATGAGAATATTAAACAGAAAGCGATCGAGCTGCGCTTCAGGTAAGGGGTAAGTGCCTTCTTGGTCGAGTGGGTTTTGCGTTGCCAGCACCATAAAGGGCTGCTCGAGTGCGAAGCAACGGCCCTCGATAGTGATCTGCCGTTCTTGCATGACTTCGAGTAATGCGGATTGAGTTTTTGCTGAGGCGCGATTGATTTCATCGGCTAGCAATAAATTGGTAAAGGCGGGGCCTTTGCGAATACGGAACTGCTCGGTTTTGGGGTCATACATGGCGTGCCCCGTGACGTCGGTGGGCATTAAGTCCGGAGTGAACTGAATACGACCAAAGGCGGTGCTAAGACATTTTCCCAGCGTCCGCACGAGCAGGGTTTTACCAAGACCTGGTACGCTTTCTATCAACACATGACCATTGCTCAATAATGCAATGAGTACATCGCGAACGACGGTTTGCTGGCCAACTAAAATGCGCGACGTTGCTGCTTCAATGGCACGTGCTTTTTCAGACGCTTGTGCGATAGAAAGTGTGGTATGGGCTTCGGTCATAGCCGGTTCCTCAGTATTTGCAGAGTATCAATAAAGGCGGTGAGTTGTTGTTCGTTGTCTGGGATGTCTTTTAATGCGGCTTTGACGTCCTTGCTCGGAATACCGGACAGGACCGCGGCAACGTCAAAGCATTTCGGTTCGTTGTTGCCTGCGGGATGTGTTGATAGCTTGCGCATGACTTGTGCACGTAGCGGGCCGAGTAAAGTCTGCGACTGCCCCGTGCGCTGTAGAAATACGCCGCCGGCGTGCAGGTGATCGAGGAAATCACGGGCGCGTTGCGTTTCGGCGAGCAGGATTGGACCACGTCGTGGCATATACAACCAAAGAAATACAAGTAGCACAATGGTGAGCGAGATGAGCATCGGCCATGCGCGTTGCCATAGCCAATATAGTAATGGCGGCATGTCGATATTGTGTATCCACCATGCTTGTGTGGCGTCGTCGGCCAGCGTATGAAGTAGCCACGCGTGGTCGAGGTAACTGAGTTGATCGTCACGCCAGATATCGAAGTTTGTCATGGCAACAACGTCACCATCGCCATAACTTACGCGCATCACTTGACTGCCGTATTGGTTGAATATCTCCGCTTCTATGGTTGTTTCCGTGTATGGAATAGAAGGGTAATACTCGTCATCTTCAACGTCATCGTATTGATCAATATGCATCAGCTTGTCATCCGCTGGCAGTGCAAGGCGGCGCAATGTACCGGACAAGGTGGCGGTGCTATAGGGAATATTCAGCGTATCATCGCCGCATAGATCGACTAGACAATCTCCTTGATCATCATGATCTAAGAGTAGGCAAGCCTGAACGTCTTCACTGTCCGCGCTTTGCTGAAACGAATTGGAGCTACGGAACGCCTCAAGTGGATAGTCGACGCCCGCTAACGGGACTTCCCAAGCGCTGATGCCAAAGGAGTAAACCAGAGGATCATTGTCAGCCAAGGTTTCTTCGTCGTAGTCCGTGTTGGCGTAATTGATACGGCCATCATTGGGAGAGGGATTTTCTAGCTCGTCTTCATCAATATCTTCCAGCGTATTGCTTTCAGCTTCCTCTGCCTCGCAAGCTTCGTTCGTTTCGTTTTCCTGACTGTCGTCCTGATTCTCCTCATGATAATAGAGTGTCCTCGCAGCAATAATGAGTCTGCCGCCTTGCCTAACCCAGTCATGGAGCTGGTCGATTTGCGATTCGCTTAGCTGCGAGCGATGTTTATCCATGATGAGTAGCGTGTCGGTGCTTGGTAGTGGAAATAAGGACGCGGAGCCATATATTTGCCGACTAGTGATATTGTCTTGCGCAAGCAACAACGTTGCCGCTTGCCATGGCCTGTTCGGTGAGCTTTTGTGTTCAACATATTGGTAGTGCTCTGTCAGAAAGAACAGACCAATCAATATGGATGCCGCCAGTGCAATGAGTAAGTAGCGCTTCATCAATTCAATGCGCTCCGTGTTTATGCAACGATGCTTGTTGCTCAAACAGCTGCCGCCATTGCAGTGCAAGCGCACGGATTTCTTCGCGCGCAGGCGGGCGATGGGCCCATGCAGTGCTTATCCATAATGGCGTGAGTGTTTGTAAAAATAAAAAGCCAGGGTGGTTATTGGTAGAGCGACGCGGTGGTTGTTCAGTGAGCGTCGTATTGCTTGCTTGTAACGCGATCTGTAGAGCCCGCAAACATTCGCTTTCTGTTGCACCTGGGGCTAGGTCGGTATCAATGCTGCCCAGCAGCTTAGATAGCGTAGCGCGATAGAGCAGGCTCAGGGCGTCGCGGAGGTTGTCTTGTTCAAGGGCCGCCAATGCATGGGCGGCGACATCGTCTGGGAGAGACTCTGGCCGTATATCGAGGCCGGCAACATGCGTTGCTCTTGGGCGATAACGTTTTTTACGCTCAATGAGCGTTAGCCAGCGGCGGACATTGATGGCGACCCAGATAGTTAAGGATGCGACGACTACCCAAATGAGAAAACGAAATATCTCGGCGAGGGTTGGTAGTTCAAAATCACCGCTGTCCTTTCTCTCGTGGTCTTTCTCGTTACTGTCAAAGAGGGAACTTATCCAGTTAAAAATACGTTCCCAGAATGCAAGGGCGTTTTCGTCATCACTGTGATCATCTGTGTCGTCATCGCTGCCGAATAGATCTTTAAAACGCCAACTTTCTTTGAGCTCCATTGGCATAAACTGCGGACTGGCGAGAATTTCGATGGTGCGGTCTTGTACGTTGATCTCTTCTATTGCTGGCGTATTACTGACGGCAGGGTGCTCATCTGCACTGGCGTTATTGGGTAGTTGGCTAAACCCGAAGGCACATAAAAAGAGTAATGTGGCGCCGAGCTGTGATCGTTGAGCGCGCCGCTTTGCGCCGATCTGGCGCATACCACGCTCTAGGTCCCATCCTTCTAGCCAAGTACGTTTATTAAGGTACAAGGCAAACGAGCAGCAAATATACAGCGGTTCGCATAAGGTGGTAGCGAGGTACCAAGCGCCAATAAAAAGCCAAAGTGTTTGGCCGCTATCGTCGAGTACCCAGTCCATTTCCCGTAGGTAATATTGATCTGGCGCGAGCATGGCAATCAACATGATGATGCCAACGGCAATAAGTTGTTCAATCAACAACATGATCATGGTGAGGCTGGCGCCGTGATCGTTGATGCCGAGCGACAAATTTCGGATACGTAACTGGTAAGACGCGCCGCGTTGCTTTTCCAGTTGTGTGACCGCTAAATGCATACCGCGGGCAGGATCGAGTCGTCGTAGAAATAGCCAAGGTATTATGCCAGAGAGTGTATGGCGCGGTAGTTCGCGCAAGAGCTGCTTAACCGTGGATGCGTCGGAAAAGAGTGCGCGCGCACAATATTCTAGTAATGGCCGTTCCCATAGCGGCTTTAACCACCACCAGGCAAGACAGCCCCACAGCGCATTGTCGATGCCGGTCAAGCTAAGCAGTAATACCAGTGGCGCCAAGGTGACCGCTAACCAAATAACCGTGAGTGGCTTCCACCATGTTTGGTAAATGCGTACGCCGAGGTCCATTGCTTGCCATGCATTACGGGGCGCGATACGAGCGCTAATTTTTTCAAGAAAGCCGTTGTCGGGCGCCGCGTTTTGATTGCTTGGCTGATGGTTATGCATTGCGCCGTCCTGCTACTAACAAATACAGGTATAGCAAAATCCAGCTCGCCGCGCCGACGCTATATTTAATGGTTGGCTCTAGCTGTCGCGGCGACCAGAACGCTTCAACGAACGCAGCGATCAGCAATAATCCAAATGCACCGTACATCACCGGCATGGCCAATTGTGCGGCGCGCTGCAGGGCATAGCGTCGAGGCCATGGGCCGGGAGCAAGTAGTGCCCAGCCAAGGCGCATGCCGCTGCCGCCGGAAAGTGCGATAGCGGTAAGCTCTGGTGCGCCGTGCGCCACGACAAACGTAAAGAACGGTTCGTGCGAACCGATATTAATAAGGTGCGCGGCAATGGCTCCAAAATAGGCGCCGTTAAATAGTTCGACAACGATGGCGCCGACGCCGAAGAACAAGCCGCTGGCAAAGGTGCGAAACGCGATGCCGATATTGTTATAGATGTAGTAGCCGAACATAGTGACGTCGTCGCTGCTGTCTCGGTCTTCACGGAAGCCCGCGCCGGGTTCGTACATGTTTTCGATGCCAGATACGCTGTTTCCATCAATCAAGCTGTAGATCATTTCTGGTTGTTGATCGACCAGTACCCACATAAAGACAACGGCGAAGACAAAGACGAATCCACTCGCGAGGTTCCATGCTTTTTGTTCGCGTACGGCAACCGGGAAGTCATGCAGTATAAATCGGATTAGTGGCCCGACGATGGGCAAGCGATGGCGATATAATTGCCGATGCCCTTGAAAAATTAATTCGTTGAGTTGCTGAATGAGCGGCAAGCTGTAGCCGCGCTCATGGGCCAATGCGTGTTGGTGGCATAGACGGCGATAGCGTTCTGGGAACGACGCGAACTGAGCATCCTGGCGTTGTTCTTTTTTATTGTCGGCAAGTATCTGCAGCAGTCTTTCAAACTCAAGCCATTCAGCTCGATACTGGGCCTCAAATTGATTCTGCTTCATGCGTTGCCATCCTGGCTGCGCTGTGCGGTGTGGGCGACTTTAGTTGTTTCGCCACCCAACAAATAGCGCGCATGGGCGAGGGCCAAACGCTCGGCGCGTTCGGGTGTGATATTGGGGTAGGCGAGTGCAGCTAGCTCCTGCCGACGCGCTTGGGAAAGTTTTACGCCACGCTCTAAAAAAGATACCAGCGTTCGCTGGTCGGCCAGCGCTACCGTCCAATCTGGCATTTCCGCCATGACATTCACTTCTACGGGCGTTAGCTCAGGTTTGTTGACATAAACCACCACGGTGTCAGCAGCAAGATCACCTAAGCGTTGAAAACGTCGATTGCATAGCATGGTGATAAAGCCGACGAGATAGCAGGCAGGAAACATATCGGCATTGCGTAATAGATTACGAATTAGGCTACCGTTAACGGTAATCGGCGTGCCATCTGAGTGGGTGACGGCGATGCCCATCGATTTTTTGCCAGGTGTCTGGCCGTCGCGAAAGACTTCAAACAGAACAGGATAAAACCATTCCAGTAGAAACATTAGAATCAGCACGAGGCCCGTACCGATGCTATCGAGGAGCGAAAAAATAATGGCGGCGAGAATATAAATAGCAAGACGAATCAGTAGGTCAAGCGTAAACGCAGCGGTGCGCACCACGGGGCCGGCGAGCACCAAACTGAGTTCCGCACCTTCTGGAGTGTAAAGCCCTTGACGATCATCAATCATGGGGCTGTTTAGGGCCTCGTATCGCTAGCATTGCAAAGACAAATAATACCGAGGTAAGCGCAACTTTTGCGGCGGCTAAAGTACGAATAGGCGGTGGATCGAGTAATTGTGTGACGTAGCCGCAGAAATAAAACATCAGAATAAAACATAGCCATGTGAGTAGGCGTTTGTCGGACTTCATGGTGGCGGGAATAAAAAGCGCCAGCGGGAAGTAGATGATAAAACTCATGATGAGTCGTGCCATCAACAGAGATTGCTCAGTGGTGCCGATGCTTGGCAGCAGCCAGATGCCAGCGACGCCGACGACAATGAGTGTGAGCAGGGTGAGGGTTGCGAGTAAGCGCATTAAGAAGGCTTCCGTAAGGCTAGGGCAATGTTCGCGACGCGGCGACCGAGAGCTTGAGCAAGCTGTTTTTCATCTTCATCGAGCACGCTACTATTGTTGGCGCCGGCTACATGGCTGGCACCATAAGGCGTGCCGCCTGCTCGGGTATTGATTAATGATTTTTCGGAATAGGGAATACCGGTAATCAGCATGCCGTGGTGCAGCAGAGGCACCATCATCGAGAGCAAGGTGCTTTCTTGTCCGCCGTGCATGCTTGTTGAAGAGGTGAAAACGCCTGCGGGCTTGCCAATCAAGCTACCGGCCATCCACTGCTCACTCGTCTGATCGATGAAATATTTCAGCGGCGCGGCCATATTGCCAAAACGCGTAGGTGAGCCGAGCAATAAACCGCTGCAGTTTTCGAGGTCGTCATTGCTGCAATAGGGAGCGCCGCTATTCGGAATACTATGAGCGCTTGCATCATGGACAGGGCCAATGGGCGCCACGGTGCGTAATCTCGCCTCAATGCCTACTTGCTCCACGCCGCGAGCAGCTTGCAAAGCAAGATGTTTCACGCTGTCGGTGCGGCTGTAATAAAGAATCAGGACGTAAGCCAAGAGTCATTCCTTTGTTTGATCGGCGCCGGCAGTGCTTATTTAAGCAGTGAGCGGCGCTTATGTGTCTTTTTATCTCGGCGAGCTATTTGCTTGCCGAATAGGCACTATTTCGCTTCGTCGATCAGGGTTAACGCATTTTCTGGTGGTCGGCCGATTACCGCACGAGAGCCACTGACGACGATTGGGCGTTCAATTAACTTGGGGTATTTGACCATGGCAGCAATGACGTCGTCATCTTTACTGTCCGCTTTTAGTCCTGCAAGGGCGTATTCCGCCTCTTTATTGCGTAACAGGTCGTGGGCACGAGGAAGCCCGAGACGTTTTATTAGCGCTTTCAGTGTTTTTGCATCTGGAGGTGTCTCTAGATACAGCACGACCTTGGGGGTGACGCCGTGGGACTCGAGTAGCGTGAGTGTTTGCCGAGATTTGGAGCAGCGAGGGTTGTGGTAAAGGGTAAATCCGGCCATGTCGGGCGTCCTATAGTCATTCTCATGCGGATAGCGCTTTAAACAGCGCGATTGGCTCTCTATTCTAGGGAGACAGCGGTAACGCGCAACCGTAGATCGATTCTCGAGATCGCTAGGCTGCGCGGTTCGGCAACTTTTTCAGTAAGGGATTGTATATGGATGAGCTTGATGTAAAGCGCTTCTGGGATAAACCACGCTTGATGCGTGATTTTCTGCTGTTGTTCTGGCAGCAGTTTCGCGACAACAGTTGCCGCGAGAGCGCTGCGGCGCTCACCTATACCACGCTATTTGCGATTGTACCGATGATGACCGTGGCATTTTCCATCTTGTCATCAATGCCGGCACTGAAGAGCAAGGGAGACGATATTCAGCGCTGGGCCTTTGAATATTTTGCGCCCTCCATAGGCGATCAAATTGTCGGGCATTTACATGAGTTTACGCGGCAGGCGGGTAATTTAACCGGCGTAGGTATCGTTTTCTTAGTGATCACCTCTGTTTTAATGTTGCGTACCACTGAGCAAACGCTCAATCGTATTTGGAAGGTGCAAGCGCCAAGAAAAGGTACGACGAGTTTACTGATGTACTGGGCCGTACTGACCCTCGGGCCTTTGTGCTTGGGTGCCGCACTGGGCTTAAGCTCCTATATCACGTCGGTAAAAGTCTTCAGCGATGCCGCCTCGTTTTTTGGCGGCACCGCGTTCTGGTTATCAATGCTGCCGTTTTTTGCGATGACGTTGATGATGTCAGTGGTTTATATCATCGTGCCGAACTGTCATGTGCCGTGGAAATTTGGTGTCGCCGGCGCAGCCGTCTCAGCGTTGCTGATGGAGTTCGCAAAAGCAGGGTTTGCCTTGTTTGTGCGTTCGTCACCTTCTTATGAAGTGGTTTACGGCGCGTTTGCCGCGGTGCCGATGTTTCTACTATGGGTTTACGTGTCGTGGATGATCTTTCTCGGCGGCTCTGTGCTAGTGCACACCATGGTGGTGTTTGAAGAGTACCGAAACTCGACGCCGCGATTGCAGTCGTTGCTGCGTCTGCTCAGCACGCTTTGGGCGAAGCAGCAATCGGGTGAAGCACTCAAGCCTGCTCAGGTGCGCGCCGCGCTATTGGCCGCAGGCGCGACCCGCTGGGATGATTTTCGCAATGTGCTGATGGAAATTGGTCTGATGCGCCGGACCGACGACGGCAGTTTTGTGTTAATTCGAGACCTTTCCTATTTAACCCTCGATGAGCTAGTGCAAATGTTGCCGTGGCCAATCAGCCGTGCACTAAATGTTGGTGCTGGCCGTACCTTGCCATGGGAAGACGAATTAGCCCGTCGTTGTGACGACGCGCGTGCTGGGCAAAAAGCGCCGCTGGATATTTCGTTGGCGGAGTTGTTTCGGTATCAACAAGAGGCTGAAAAAGGTGGCTGATGTAAAGGCGAGTGTGACCGTGCATTTGATGGTTACTGGCCGTGTGCAAGGAGTGGGCTATCGTTACGCTATGGCGGAGCAAGCGCATCAGCGTGAGCTTGCGGGATGGGTTCGTAACTTAGTGGATGGGCGAGTGGAAGCGCTACTGCACGGTGATGAAGATGTTGTGCGCGGCTTAATACATTGGATGCATAAAGGGCCAGACATGGCGCGCGTCGATGATATTTGTATTACGCCAGGTACTGGGACGGAGGTCGCGCCAATACCTTTTGAAGTGCGATGACATCCGTAATAGTCATCGGCGTTGTCTCCAGTCATACATTTACCAGTCATGTATTTAAGAGTCATGTAATGAAATCAGTAACACTTCAACACGGCGATCTTTCATTCCCCGCGCTCATTGCCGGTGACGGCGAGCCGGTAATTTTGTTGCATGGCTTCCCTGATTGTTACCTGAATTGGGAGCGCCAGATCACCGCGCTGGCGGCAGCCGGTTACTGCGCGGTGGCGCCGGCAATGCGCGGTTATGCGTCTTCTTGTCAGCCCGTCGACGGCGATTATTCTCTGGCGGCTGCGGTGGCAGATGTGTGTGAATTCGCACGCCAGCTTGGCGGTAAAGTGCATTTAGTCGGCCATGATTGGGGAGCAGCAGTGGTGTACCTTGCTGTTGCGGCTGAGCCTTCGTTATTTCGCTCCGCCACGGCGCTCGCCATTCCACCTCTAAAGGGATTGCCCGGCGCTTTATTGCGTGTACCAGAGCAGTTGCTACTGAGTAGCTATATGGAGTTCTTTCAATTGCCGTTGGTGCCGGAATGGCTGCTGCGGCGTGACGATTGCGCCGGCGTTGAGTGGCTTTGGCGGCGCTGGTCGCCTGATTGGGAAGGCGGCCAATTTTTAGACAATGCGCGCTCTGTGCTGGGCGAGGCTAATGTTTTGCGTGGCGCATTGAGTTGGTATCGTCATTTACCGAAGTTTTGGACGATTGCGCATCGGCAGGCGCGTCACTGGATTAATCAGCCGATAAAGGTGCCGATGCTAGTGATGGTGGGAAAGAAAGACGGCTGCATGAGCCCTAGGCTACTCCAGTATGCGGTCAACGAGGCGGACTTTTCTGCTGGGCTGTGCGTGGAGGAAGTCGCCGGTGCTGGGCATTTTCTGCACCTAGAGCGCCCCGAGTTCGTCAGTGACTTACTGTTAGCGCACTTGTTTCGTCATCGCATTAGTGAGAACGACGAGGATCGGAGTCCGGAATAAGGCGTGCTAACAAGGTTATCTGGCACTGACCCGCGCTGTGCAATCGGCTATAATCTTCAGCCCAAAAAACATTTATCCCAGCCTTCACCCGCAGGAGCCCACCATGACGGTGATTCGCCAGGACGACCTCATACAGAGCGTCGCCGATGCCTTGCAGTACATCTCTTACTATCACCCGCAGGACTTTATTGACGGGCTCCATGAAGCCTACCTCAAAGAAGAAAACCCTGCGGCAAAAGATGCCATGGCGCAGATTTTAGTGAACTCGCGGATGTCGGCCATGGGGCATCGTCCCCTTTGCCAAGACACCGGTATCGTTACTGTGTTTTGCAAAGTCGGTATGAGTGTCACCTTTGAAGGTGACATGTCGCTGACCGACATGATTAACGAAGGCGTGCGTCGCGCATATAACCACCCTGAAAATATTTTGCGTGCATCGGTGCTGTCTGATCCGGACGGCAAGCGTCAAAACACCAAAGACAATACGCCTGCTGTGATTCATTACGACATTGTTCAGGGCAATACGGTCGATATTCAGGTGGCCGCGAAGGGCGGTGGTTCTGAAGCGAAATCGAAGTTTGTCATGCTCAATCCATCTGATTCGGTTGTTGATTGGGTGCTAGAGCAGGTTCCGAAAATGGGCGCGGGTTGGTGCCCGCCGGGCATGCTTGGTATTGGTATTGGCGGTACGGCTGAGAAGGCAATGATTCTGGCCAAAGAATCATTGATGGAGCCGATTAACATTCATGAGCTTGAAGCGCGTGGCGCACAAAATCGCAGTGAAGAGCTGCGGTTGGAGCTGTACGAGAAGGTCAATGCACTCGGTATCGGTGCGCAAGGCCTGGGTGGCTTAACCACTGTGCTTGACATCAAAGTAATGGATGCGCCGACGCATGCGGCAAACAAGCCGGTGGCAATTATTCCAAACTGCGCGGCGACACGTCACGTACATTTTGTGCTCGACGGTTCCGGTGTTGCGGAATTGCCGACGCCTAAACTTGAAGATTGGCCGGAGGTGTCGTGGGGCGGAGAAGGGCAGAGCAAGCGCGTTAATCTCGATACGATTACTCCAGAAGAAATTCAGACGTGGAAGTCTGGCGAGACGCTCTTGCTAAACGGGAAATTGCTCACCGGTCGTGATGCGGCGCACAAGCGTATGGTTGATATGATTAATAAAGGCGAGAAATTGCCGGTCGACTTTACTAATCGCTTTATTTATTACGTTGGCCCGGTCGACCCTGTTGGCGATGAAGTGGTGGGCCCCGCAGGGCCGACCACGGCAACGAGAATGGATAAATTTACCCGCACTATGCTTGAGCAAAGCGGGTTGATTGGTATGGTCGGTAAAGCTGAGCGTGGTGATACGGCCATCGCTGCGATTAAGGATAACAAGGCTGTTTATCTCATGGCGGTTGGCGGTGCGGCTTACCTTGTATCGAAAGCGATTCGCAAGTCTAGCGTAGTCGCCTTTGAAGACCTTGGCATGGAAGCGATTTACGAATTTGAAGTTGAAGATATGCCGGTGACGGTTGCGGTTGATTCGAACGGTGTATCTGTGCACAAAACCGGGCCGAAGATTTGGCAAGCTAAAATTGGCAAAATTCCGGTGACGGAAGAATTATGATTTAGCAATAGAAGTCGCGCCATAAAAAAACGGAGCCTAAAGGCTCCGTTTTTTTATTTCTTTCCTTTTTATTGGGGGATAATTTTTATTATCCGTACATTCTCCCCGGCTTCGGAGGCGGGAATGTAACCTATTAGGTTATTCGATGATTTAATCATCGAGATCATGTCGTGACTGTTGTTAACTTCGCGAGGCGGACGTCCTTTGCCGGTAAAGATTAGACGCGCCCAATGTGAACGCATTTGATCTGGACTACGGCCCATAAGCTTTTGATAGAACGTATTACGGGTTGTATCGCCACCCGGTAAGTCTAAAGCTTGAAGGTCCTTGCCATCGATGCTGCGGAGTTTTCCGGAAAAAATCTGCTCAATTTCATAATCACTGATGTTGGTGATGGGGAAATCTTTGCCCACTACAACGGCAAGTTCTTCCGCGCATACTAGTATGGGAAAGCTAAGTAGCACGGTGAAGAGTATTTTCTTAATCATCTCAGTGCTCCTTAAAAGACAGTTTCGACGGCGAGACGGTAGATCATTGGATCGTCGTCACGGGTGTCGGGGCCGGCTAGATTCGCCGGGTTGGTTGGGTCGCTGAAGAAACCATTACTCTTATAGTCATCACCGCTAAAGTCGTATGCATAGGTGACTTCGGCCTTAAGTGAGATGCCAGGAGTGAGGTCGTAGCGCGAACCAAAGGTCCAGCTTTTTTGGTGGTCGCCAAAGGTTTGAAATAATCCGAGGGCGACGGGAGCCAGAGGGTTGGCTGTGTTGACGTCAGCAATATCGCTATGTTCGATGCCAGCCCATGTGACGTGAGGCGTGAACTTCCCGATGCGATAGCCGGCGGTGACGTAACCGGAGTCGAGTGTTGGGAACCAGTGAGCTGGTGTGGACAGGTCTAAACGACCACGCTCTGCCATGACAAACAAGCTGCCGTTGTCGTATTGCAAACCTAAGCCGGTGAAATAGGCATAGTGGTGGTCCATGTTGAGACCGTTTTGCGGCGGCGGCCCAAATATTGGAGGAACGTTAGGGGAAACATCAACTGACACTTGGCTGTTGGTATAGCTATACCACGCGGTCCAGTTGCCGAGATTGGAGCGAAGGTTGATACCGTGCTGGTCTCTCACTTCGAACAGTGCGCCCTGCGAGTCAACATCCATACCGCCCCAGAATACGTTAATACTGTGGGCGATCTTGCCGGTGCTAACGTTCCAAGTGAGGTCGACGCCTTCCATCGTATCGAGCGGAATGACCGCATACATTTCGGTTGGTAGCTCGATCCAAGGATAGGCGTAACCGACTTGGGTGTATTGAGAGTGTAGGTAGAACGGCAGCATTAAGCGGCCAGCCCGGGCGGTCAGTGAGTTGTTGATGTCGTAGCCGACATAGGCCCACTTAATTTGAGCATCAAAGTTGTCATCCGCACGGCCCAGAATTTGTACGACGGCTTCGGCTTTGTCTGAAATTTTGCCATTAAGCTGAATGCCCGCACGGGTTAGGCGGTTGAGGTTCCAGTCATCGTTACCCACTTCATTCTGGAAGTAGAGGTTATTCCCGGAGGCGTCTTGAACACTGCTGGTCTTCTCCATGGCAAAGGTCATAAAGCCATTGATCTGTACGCGGTCTTCGACGGTGTTTTCTTTTTCGAGTGAGGCGAGTCGGTTCTCTGCTGCGGCTAGCCTTTCTTCAAGCGTTGATTCTGCTTGAGCTAGGCCGGACAGAGTGCCGATCGCTATGGCAGCGGCAAGTTGCTGGTATCGGAACATGGGACATCCTTTTGTCGGTCTATTTTTGTCTTTATTGGCGAAACGAATGGCTGGTTTCGCTGACATTGCCTGCGCCATGCTCGGTGCCTAGCATTAGAACTCTAGTACCACTAAAGGCTTAGCTTGTCGATTAAAGCTATCATTTTGCCACTAAAGTGCAATAGCTATTTGCCACAAAATATCGATAAGTGTTTACAAGGGGCGCGGTAGCGAAGCGTTGAGGTGTTTGGGCCGTCAGTGTGGGGTGTTGGCATTGTCATATTTGCGCTGCCATAACAGATGAGCCTGGAAGGCGAACCAAGTCATCATTTGTGTGCTGGACCTGCCTCAAGCGGCCGCGAGCAGACGGGTTTAGGTACAGGCTAGAAGTGGATGATTTTCGTTTAACGCGTGGGCCTATGATTGGGAGTCAGTCGTGAAATGATCGGTTGGCGTATATCGAGCGTAGTGGCGCGTTGGCGCGACCAATTGGTGGCGAGAGAATCTGATGAGAGTTCTCGCGCGCGCCTTTTTTACGTTAGCTTACGTTTTTAAAGTACGGTTGATTGAGTATAGCGATTGGCGCTGTGAGTCTTTGCCTAGATTGTTATATTCGCGTAGAAGTAAGTTATCGCGGCATGAGACGCTAAAGCGGAGAGATAGGATGCAGGAAGACGTAAAGCGTGCTGTGCGCCAACAGTTGGCTGAAGAGTTTGCGGCCAAAGAGCACACGAGTGCGGTGCCACAGCGGGGTGTGATTAGCAGTTTTGCGGACTGGCGCTTTGACCAGTATTTAACGATGAGGCTGTTGCCGCTGTTTTATTTGCTATTGGTGCTGGGCGCCTTGGCCGTGATTTCGGTGATCGTTGCGGCGGTGTTTTACCTGTCGATGTTTGCTGGATTTATTGCGCTAGGCATTGCGCCATTGGTTTTTCTAGTGGCAGTGGCGGTGATTCGGGCGGCATTAGAATATTTGGTGATGGCGCATCGGATTATGCGCATCATTGAAAGAATGGATGCTTTGCCGGAACAGGTGCACGGTTTGTCAGTACGGGTGGAAGGGATCACCGACCATATAGATCATCTTTCTGGCCAAGTAGATGGGATGAATGAGACCTTAGTTCACTTACGCCCGTTGCTGAGTATTAGCGATATGCCACGGCGTGTGTTGTCGTCTTTGTTGGGAAAATAATCGCCGGCATTAAGAGCCTGATGGAATGCAGAGGTGGGTCGATGGCCGCTGCACTTTCGTTTCTATACTGTTTTTTATGCATTTTGTTTCGATACATTTTTTCGAGACATTTTGTTGTTTCGATACTATGGGGTGGTTATCTCAATTTGCTCATCCCAAGCGCGTCCTAAGGATGCGCCGTTAAAGCATTACGTTAAAGAATTACGTTAAAGTGAAGTCCCTTCGAGTTGGCGATATTCATGCTCGAGAATCACATCTATAAAGTCTTTTCCAAATCGCTCTAGTTTACTATCACCGACACCGGTGATAGTGAGCATGGCCTGCTTGGTAGTCGGACGTTTCTGTACCATCTCAATCAGCGTGGCGTCATGGAAAACAACATAAGGCGGCACCTGATGTTCGTCTGCGAGTCGCTTACGGCATGCGCGTAGGTCATGCCACAGCGGCATGTCTTGTTCGTCGATATTGCTTTGTACGCGCTTAGCGGGTGACGCACTGGCGGTGATTTGTTTGTCGCGCCGTAGCTGTAAGGTTTGCTCGCCGCGTAACAGTGCTCGGCAGCTATCATTTAGCTGAAGTGCACCGAAGGCATCGGCGTTAACGTCAATCAGGCCCTGGGCAACCAGTTGGCGTACGACGCTACGCCATTCGTTATTGCTGAGCTCTTTACCGATACCGTAAGTGCTGATCGCGCTATGTCCGGCCTGCATCACTTTCTCGTTGCTGCTGCCGCGTAGTACTTCGATCACGTGGTTGGCGCCGTAGCGCTGCCCGGTGCGATAGATACAGGACAGTAGTTTGCGCGAAGCATCGGTGCCGTCCCAGGTTTCCGCAGGGCTAATACAGTTGTCGCAATTTCCGCATGGCGATGACTGCTCTCCAAAATAGCGCAGCAGGACTTGGCGACGGCAGCTAGTAATTTCACAGAGGCCAAGCATGGCGTCGAGGCGTTGTCGCTCGTGGCGTTTGAACACATCGTTGCCGTCGGAGTTACCGAGCATTTGCCCAAGCTTAACGACATCTTCAAGACCGTAGAGTAGTAATGCCGTTGCGGCGTCGCCGTCTCGGCCGGCACGGCCGGTTTCCTGATAATAGGCCTCGACGCTTTTCGGTAAATCGAGATGCACCACAAAGCGCACGTCTGGTTTGTCGATGCCCATGCCAAAGGCGATGGTGGCAACAATGATGACGCTTTCTTCCCGTAGGAAGCGACGTTGATGCGTTTGCTTCAGGGTGGCAGGCAGACCGGCGTGATAGGGCAGTGCGGTGAAGCCTTCTTTGCTTAGCCACTCGGCGGTTTGTTCAACCTTTTTACGTGATAAACAGTAAACAATGCCGGCGTGCTGCGGATGCTCAGTGCGTAAAAACTGTAGCAGTTGTTGGCGAGGTTTATCTTTATGCTGAATGCGATACTGGATATTGGGACGATCGAAGCCGCCGAGAAAATGCTCGGCCTCGGTAAGCTGTAGGCGTTCGGCGATTTCCTTTTGCGTGCGCGCATCTGCGGTTGCGGTTAGGGCAATACGGGGCACGGTTGGAAAGAGTTCGTGTAGTAGGCTTAGCTGCAGGTAATCTGAGCGGAAGTCGTGCCCCCATTGGGAGACGCAGTGTGCTTCGTCGATGGCGAATAATGATAGTTTGGCCTGCTGCAGGAGGCTTTGGCAGCGCGACTGCACGAGTCGTTCTGGGGCAATGTAGAGTAGGTCGAGCTCACCACTTAATAGAGCTTGCTCAGTGGCACTGGCTTCTGCGCTACTCAGTGAGGAATTGAGAAAGCCGGCCCGTACGCCGAGCTCTTTGAGCGCATCGACTTGGTCTTGCATCAGAGCGATCAGTGGCGAGATGACCACGCCGCAGCCTTCGCGGGCCAGCGAGGGTATCTGGTAGCACAGCGATTTACCGCCGCCGGTGGGCATAATCACCAAGGCATCGTCGCCACGCACTAGCGCTTCGATAATCGCTTGTTGTGGGCCGCGGAAGCTATCGTAGCCGAATACGTGTTCGAGAATATGTTGCGGATCGCTCATAGGGCGGGAGTATACCTTGTGAGCGAGCGTAATGCCGGTATGGGTTTTCCGTATAGGCTGTGCGAGATACTCTAATGTTGCTTCGGGGGCCGTTGTTTAGCGCGTGCTCAGAGTTAAGGGTGGAGCAAGTATAAAGGGGCTAAGGAAGAAGGCCGTAATAAAAGAGGCGTGCTAGATGTTGTTGTTATCGTTATTTATTGGTTTGGTGTTTGCCTACGGTCTTATCTCAGAACGAATTGCGCAGACGCCGATTACGGGGCCGATGATCTTCACTGTTGCAGGGCTGGCGGTTGCCGTGTTGATACCCGAGCAGGAATTGGTGGGAGGAGGCTTAGATACGTTTTTGTCGATTGCCGAGTTGGGCTTGGCATTATTGTTGTTTAGTGATGCTAGTCGAACGGACTTACGTGAACTCGGCCGCGATAAAGTGCTGGCGCTGAGGTTGTTGACCGTCGGCATGCTGTTAACGATCGCATTAGGCGCCTCGTTGGCTTGGTTGCTGTTTCCCGCACTGTCGCTGTGGCAGGCAGGGGTTGTTGGCGCGATTCTAGCGCCAACAGATGCGGGGCTTGGCCAAGCGATTGTGCAAAGTGAAAAAGTACCGTTAAAACTTCGTGAAGTTCTCGGTGTAGAAGCGGGGCTGAACGACGGTTTGTGTGTGCCGTTTTTATTGTTCTTTTTGGTGATGGCCGAGGGTACAAGTGGTGGGTCGGTGGTGTCTCTGGGCAGTTTTATTTGGCAGCAGTTGGGGCTGGGCTGTCTTATTGGCGCAGGCATAGGTTTGGTAGGTGGTTATTTGCTTGAGCGCGCGGCGAGTCGCGGCTGGATGGCGCATTCAACCCGGCAGCTGGCAGTGATGGCGCTGCCGGTTTTGTGTGTGTTAGCAGCAGAAGCATTACACGCCAGTATGTTTATTGCCGCCTTTGTGGCCGGTCTTGCGAGCCAATATCGTTATCGTGATAGCGAACATGCTAGCTTTGACTTTAGTAGCCTTTCTGGTGAGTTGCTTAATTTATTTGTGTTCTTCCTATTTGGTGCGCTGGCCTTGGATGCGTTGGCAGGGTTGCAGTGGTTGCATCTCGTGTATGCGTTTGCCAGTTTGACGGTGGTGCGAATGCTGCCTGTCGCTATTGCGCTGATTGGCAGTGGTTTAAATCAGCACAGCATTCTCTTTGCCGGGTGGTTTGGCCCACGAGGGCTGGCGTCTATTGTATTGGGCTTGGTGTTTTTGCAGCAGCAAGGGGATACCGCGTTAACGCAAATGCTGCAGCCACTCGTGATTGTCACGGTATTGTTGAGCGTACTACTGCATGGCGCATCGGTGCCGGCAGGTATTCGCTGGTTGGCGCGACGAAGCTAATTGCATCGGAGCCGGATGCGCAAGAATCGGGTGGGTGTATTCGTCGACGGTGGATATGCTTCAGCGGCTCCGACTTACTTTCGGTGGTAATCACGGTATGCCTCGACAACTCACGAGTCTAGAAGCTATGCATCTAGAAACCATGAATTTATGAATTCTTCTCCATACGAACAGATTGCGGTGGCGATCGATAAAATCTGCGCAGATCCGACGTTATCGCTCGGTCAGCTGGCAGCATTGAGTGGGCAAAGTGAAAGTCATTTTCAACGCCAATTTTCTCGCTGGGTGGGAGTGTCGCCCAAACGTTTTGCGCAGTTGGTTCAACGTCGGCGTTTGCAAGCAGTGTTGCGAGAAAGCCATGACATGCTGACGCTGTCCTTGGAGGCGGGATTGTCGGGGCCGGGGCGGCTGCACGATCTTGTCGTTACGTGTGATGCGGTAACCCCTGCGCAGCTACGTAATGCAGGAGAAGGGGTTGAGTTGGTTTACGGTTTTGGTCATACCCCCTTCGGGCAAGCGTTGATTGGTATGACATCGCGCGGTATTTGTTACTTAGTGTTTTCGCAAGGAATGGCTGAGGCGGAAGTTCAAACACTCAAGCAGGCGTGGCCGTTAGCGCATTGTGTTGAAAGCAGCTTGGCGGCTCAGAAGATGCTTGATCGTGCCTTTGCGCTGGGTGTGAGCGCGACACAATCGCCAGTACCATTGCACCTGTATTTGCGCGGCAGTAATTTCCAGTTAAAGGTTTGGCAGGCGCTATTAAATATACCGGCCGGTCAATTAGCGACGTATGCGGATATTGCCGTGCTTGTTGATTCCCCGCGTGCCGCGCGTGCGGTTGGTACCGCGGTAGGCGCAAATCATATTGGCTTTTTAATTCCATGCCATCGTGTTATTCGGGCTACCGGTGTGATTGGCGATTATCGTTGGGGTTCGACGCGCAAAACGGCGTTGATTGGCTGGGAGGCTGCGCTAGGTGGGCAGTCGGCGGGTTAGGCAGGTCGCCTTGTTAAATGGGTCGGCCGTCTTTCGCCTGATGGCGCCTTGCTTTTTTATTCGCTTCGCTCACCCTTCGAACCGCACAGAGTGCGTTCGCCTTCGCTACGCTCTGGCGTGTTTGCCCAAAGAAAAGTAAGCAAAAGAAAGGTTCATTGCGGATTTCCGAGAAAAGCTCGAAGGATCTTTTTTACGAGGCTGCTGCGCGGCGTTTGCTCGGGGAAGATCACCTGTAAGCAGCCTCCCACAAGCCCCTCTACCGCGCTACACCGTTTAAAATTTCTGCTCACCTTGTGGGAGGCTGCTTGCAGGTGAGGCCTTGGTGGCTTGCGGTTGTGCGTTTGCAGGGCGCGCACCTACAAGAGTCATACCTTGTTGTTCAGGGTATTTTTTCTTAAGAATGTCAGCATCACTTCTGCAAGTTTTTCGCCTTGGTCTTCCTGCAAAAAATGCCCGCCGTTTTCGATTAAGGTGTGATCCTGTCCGGCGCAGCCTGGAATTAACTTCTGCATTACCTTATCGCCACCGCGGGTGACCGGATCTTTATCGGAGAAACAGGTAAGAAACGGTTTTTCGAACTGCTGGAGCGCTTGCCATGCTTGGCGATTCGCGGGCGCCTCTGGGTCGTCTGGTGTTATTGGTACGAGTAGCGGGAATTGTCTTGCTCCGGCCTTATAGTCTTCGCTCGGAAAAGGCGCGTCATAGGCGGCAATCACGTCGGCAGAGATCGGCGTGGCAAGGCCTGTTTGAATGACTTTGCCAACGGGAAAAATTGGCGTTTCTTGTGAAAACGTTTGCCATGCGAGGAAGGCATCGCCGGGATGATGATCGCCTGTGGGCAGCATAGTGTTACCTGCTAATACCGCGGCAAAGCGATCGGGATTGGCGGCGACTAAACGCAAACCAATCAGTCCGCCCCAGTCCTGACAAAAGAGCACGGTATTTTGTAGGTCGAGCTGATCAACAAATGACTGCATCCACATCACATGGCGTGCGTAGGTGTAATCTTCTCTTGCGACAGGCTTATCCGATTTACCAAAACCGATAAGGTCTGGTGCGATAACACGAAATCCTGCTGCCGCTAACGGCCCGATCATTTTCCGATAGAGATAAGACCATGATGGTTCGCCGTGCATCAGTAATAACGTGCGCGCGTTGCGTGGGCCTTCGTCAATAAAATGCAGGCGCAGCTGAGCACCTTCACTGTCGTCGACATTGAGGTAGTGAGGCGCGTAAGGGTAATCAGTGAGGTGGGCGAAACATTCGTCTGGGGTGCGTAATGCTTTCATTGTTTGTCTCCTTCAAACGGCGCCATTAAGGCGTCACAAGCCAGTTTTAATTCATGTTGATCGGTGTTTATTTTGCTGCTGAGTAATAAACCCTGCAGACCGAGTGCGAGCTGCTTAGCAAGTAGGGCGGGTGATTTCTTCACGATGTAGGGAGAGTCGCTGCGGCAGATGGCGTCATAAAAACCTTTTTCGACCAATGCCAAGCTTTGATTGACACGTGAAGCGATGGCGTCGTCGCCCGGTTTGCTTTCCAGTGCGCTATTGGTCATTAAACAGGCCATGGGTGGGCGCCCAGCATCGATGTCGATATAGGCATAACAGCTTTGCAAGAACGCTCGGATTCCTACGATCGGGTCGGGGCTGTCATAGAGGTAGCGTTTCACACGCCAGCGCACGACTTTATTGAGGTAGTGATCGAGCGTTTCGTGGAAGAGCGCTTCTTTGCTGCCGAAACGGTTGTACAGGCTGCTGACTTTAAGGCCAGTGGCTTCTTCTAGGTGACGGATATTGGCGCCGCGGTAGCCATGTTGCCAAAACACGAGCATGGCACGGGTGAGGATGTCGGTGTCGTGGTAGGCCCGTGGTCGTGCCATAGCGTTGTCGTCCCGGTTGGTTCGCTGTAATACGCGGCTTTATTTGTAGCAATTGATACAAAACTACCTTCTGCGGATCTAGGCGTCAATGTGACGGTGAAGGATAGCTGTAGCGCATGGCTTGCCTTAAAGAATGAACCGTGATTCACTTCAACAATAACGGAATCAGGGTTCCGACTATGGATTGCAGTGATGGCATACCGTGAAACGACCAGAATTAAAGAGCGCAAGGCGGCGCAGCAGCTAGCGTTACTGCGGGCTGCGGAGGCTTTGGTGCGCGAGCATGGCTTTGCGGGTCTGACGATTCAGGCGTTGGCAACACGCGCAGGTGTGGGGGTGGGCACGGTCTACCGTTATTACCGCGCCAAGGACGTGTTGGCGGCAGAAGTGTTTCGGCTCGCCACTGAGCGCGAGGTTGCGGCAGTATCAGCGGCGATTGAGTGTGAAGGCACAGTAGCAGCCCGACTTTGTGTCGCAGTGGAGGTGTTTGCGCGGCGCGCTATGCAAGCGCCACAGTTGGCTTGGGCGTTAATTGCAGAGCCTGCGGATCCGGCGGTGGATGCAGTGCGGCTGACATATCGACAGGCCTATGCAGATGTTTTTGAAGTGTTTATCGAAGACGCGGTACTGAGTCAGGCGCTGCCTGAGCAAAACGCCAAAGTAGTGGCGGCCGCCTTAGTGGGTGCCATGGCGGAGGCGCTAGTAGGTCCGCTTGCGGGAACGTTGGTGGCGAACCGGCCGGATGAGCATGTGATTGAGCAGTTACAGCAATTCTGTGTACGCGCGATTGGCGCCGTTGTTGAAGTGGGTCCGATTCGAGGAGCAAATGATGAGTAAGGATCAGGTAAGAAACGAAGAGGGAATCTCTGCTTGTTCGTCATTAACCCATGAAGTAATGAATCAAGCTCCTGCGCTGGAAAACTATAATGCGTTTGCTGGCGATAATGCGTTACGCGATGCGTTGACCCGCGAAGGCGGCGATTGGGATCTCGACGCCATTTCCCGTTATGGCGAGCAGACAGGTTCTGCTCAAGTGATCGAGTATGGCTTTTTAGCAAACGAGTATAAGCCGCAGTTTCATTCTCATGATCGCTACGGCAACCGTGTCGATCTGGTCAAGTTTCACCCGTCGTATCACGCGTTAATGACGATGGCGACGGAGCAGGGTCTACATTCTTCGCCGTGGACGAACCCATGCGCTGGGGCGCATGTAGCGCGAGCGGCAAAAAGTTATTTGCAGGCGCAAGTGGAGGCCGGTCACGGCTGTCCATTAACGATGACGTTTGCGTCGGTACCAACATTGAAGCTAACCGATTCCGTGGCGCAAGACTGGTTGCCGAAGGTGTTAGCCAATGGCTATGACCCGCGCAATGTGCCGGATGCGCAAAAGCAGGCGGTGACTATTGGCATGGGCATGACGGAAAAACAGGGTGGCTCTGATGTGCGCGCCAACACTAGCGTCGCAAGACCGATAGACTCAGGCGGCGCAGGGCAGCTGTATGCGTTAACCGGTCATAAGTGGTTTATGTCGGCGCCGATGTGCGATGGCTTTTTGATGCTGGCGCAAGCGCCGGGCGGGCTAAGCTGCTTTTTGGTGCCGCGCTGGCGTCCCGATGGCAGTAAGAATCCGCTCCAGGTGCAGCGCTTAAAAAATAAGATGGGCAATGTTTCGAATGCGTCTTCTGAAGTGGAAATGCGCGGCGCGCTGGGCTGGATGGTTGGCGAAGAGGGACGCGGCGTGCCGGCTATTATCGAAATGGTGTCGTTAACTCGCTTCGATTGTATGGTCGGCTCGATGGCGGGTCAGCGGCAAGCGGTAGTGCAAGCGGTGCATCATGCGTCTCACCGGAGTGCGTTCGGTAAAACGCTGATCGACCAGCCGTTGATGCAAAATGTCTTGGCGGATTTGCACCTTGAAGTCGAAGGCGCCATGGCGCTGACCATGCGCATGGCGCGCTCTCTTGATTCGCTCGACAGTGAGCCGGAAAAGTTATTCATGCGGCTGGGTACCGCCGTGGGCAAATACTGGATCTGCAAACGCAGCCCGAATCACGCTTATGAAGCGATGGAGTGCCTGGGCGGCAATGGCGTGACCGAGGACTTTATTATGGCGCGGCTGTACCGTGAGGCGCCCATTAATGCCATATGGGAAGGTTCGGGCAATGTACAAGCGTTGGATGTGTTGCGTGCCTTGGCGAAGACGCCAGCGGTGTTAGACGTGTGGTTTGCGGAATTGAGCAAAGGCATGGGGCACATTAAGTTGCTGGACGCGGCGATCGCACGATTAAAGGATGCGTTTACGGATTTGTCGGATATTGAATACCGAGCGCGTTACTTGGTTGAGCAGTTGGCGTTAACCATGCAAGGCTCACTATTGGTTCAGGCCGGTAATGCGCCGGTAGCGGAAGCGTTTGTCGCATCGCGCTTGGGTGATCACGGTGAACGCAACTACGGCACCTTGCCGCGCGGTTTGGATGTCAGTCTGTTGCTGCAGCGCGCTAACCCGTTAGCGAGTTAAGGGCGAGAGCTCTACAGCTTGAGCTTGTCCGCCATTTCAAACCAAAGGTGACGGAATGCTCGGGCGGCGGGGGTTCCCTTGGCGTATTCGCCAATCGGCGCGCGGTGCTCGCCCATCTGCTCTACATGAGTGGAGTAGGGGATAATTGTCTTCAAGCCACCACGCATGCACGGTGGGGGAGTGCCAATCATCTGTAGATGCAGCAAGCGGCGGCGGTCGACCATATTAAAAAACGGCAGCACTTTTAGGTCGCCGTATTTCTTTTGCTTGAGCCAGTCTCGTACTTGCTCAAATGCCCTGATAGACAGATGGGTCGGGATAACGGGCACCAGTAGTACGTCGGCGGCGGCGAAGATACTTTCCGCCACTGGGCTGAGCGTTGGCGGGCAGTCGAGAATGCACAGGCTATAGCTTTCGCTAAGCGGGTCGAGAAGGCGACGTAGCTGGGTTTTGCCGCCGCCCTCACTGAGTTTGATATCGAGGTTGCGGAGGCTGACGTCAGACGGGATCACTTGAAGGTCGGGCCAGCGTGTATCCACTTTGAGGCGGCTGATAGGCTGTCTGCCGCTGAGCAGAGGGCCCGGTTTGTAGTTTTTGGCGCCATCAACGCCGAGATAGAAGCTGGCGGCGCCTTGCGGATCGAGATCCCAGAGCAGGGTGCGGTGTTTCCAGCGGGCCGCATGCCAAGCTAGGTTGACGGCCGTTGCCGTTTTGCCGACGCCCCCTTTCAGGTTGTACACAGCGATAGTCCGCATGATGAAACCCCCTAAACTCCTTGTTTTTATTAAGAGTCTTGCCCCGCTAGGCTTTCCCCAGCAGCGGAAAAAGCCTAGCATGCTCAGCCGACACTGTCCCCTTGTCCGTGGGCGGTAAAGTAGATTTAATAACGGTTTGCAATAATGGCATCCGTTTCGAGGATCAGGAATCAGGCGTGAGTAGCGAAAAGAAGTATCAGGTGTTTGTCAGCTCCACCTTTCTGGACCTACAGGATGCCCGGCAGGAAGTGATGATGTCACTGCTGTCTATGGGGATGATCCCAACGGGTATGGAGCTGTATCCGACCGAGCAAAATAACCAGTGGCCGATGATTCAGAAGGTCATTAACGAGTGCGACTATTATGTTGTATTGCTCGGTGGCCGCTATGGCACTTTGTCGCCAATGGGCTTGAGCTATACGCATCGCGAATATATTTACGCCTCGACCAAGAAAAAACCAATTATTGCTTTTCTGCACGACCATCCCGATATGCTTGAAGGAAAAATGCGCGAAGACTCCCGTGAAGGAGATGTTCGTTTTCGGGATTTCCGCAAGTTGCTGCAAGACAAAACAATGTTTCGTTATTGGCACTCGTCGCAAGATCTGGGCGAAACGGTCAAGAAAAGCTTGCCTCGGTTCGTGGCTGAGCATCCCGCCCCAGGTTGGGTGAAAGCAGGACTAGTAACCGATTTAAACCAAGCACGTGAGACACAGGAATTACGTACGCGTATTGATGAGCTGGAACGCGAGCGAGAAGAATGGGTGCTTGAGCGCCGTCCTCCAGTGGAAAAGCTCGCGAAAGGTGCTGATGCGGTCGTGTTGCAGTACAGCTGTAATGTTTACATTAAGGGCGATTGTAAGGTGACGACGACGGAAGCGCGCGTGACGTGGGACCAAGTCTTTTCGGTGATCGCTCCGCAAGTTATGAGCGAAGCGCTCGAAGACGTGATGCGTCAATCCGTTGAAGAGCTTATTGCGCTACGCGCCCTTGATGATGTGCAGACGGTATTGCCTAAAGCACATGCGGTCAGAAATATCGTCTTGTCGACGCACTCTTTTAATCAGATCAAGATTCATATTCGCGCACTGGGTCTTATCCGCAAGTCATCACGTAAAGATCTTCAGGGCCGCACCTGGTGGCAGTTGACCGCGCATGGTGATCAAACTATGACGAGCTTGCTGGCGGTTCGACGTTAAGCTGGACGTAGCTTAGCGGTATCAACGTTAAAGGCGGAGTGAGAGCTCCGCCTTTTTTGTGCGCTCACTTTGCGAAATCGTTTCGTTATACATAAATAAAAAGCCGCCGCCCTTTTGGGGCGACGGCTTTTTATTTTCAGGCCATTTTTTGGCTAAACTTCCTGAGATTTTTTCACCAGAAAAGTGCCAATCTTACCAATTGGGACGAGAGTAGCCTCGCTATCGGTGCGGCCTTTGTATTCTACCGTGCCAGCGTCGATGCCTTTTTCCGTAATCAATAAGCGGTGCGGGATGCCGATGAGTTCTGCGTCCGCCATCTTAACGCCGAGGCGTTCCTTTTCTCGATCGTCGTACAGCACGTCGTAGCCGCTTTCAGTTAGGGCTTGTTCGATGCGTTCGCAAAGCTCTCGTTCGCGGGGGTTCTTTTTGACATTGAGTGGAATCACCGCTACGTCAAATGGTGCGATCGCTTGTGGCCAAATAATGCCATTTTCGTCGTTGTTCTGTTCGATGGCTGCAGCCACTACGCGGGTGACGCCAATGCCGTAACAACCCATTGGCATGACCACGGCTTTGCCATTTTCATCAAGTACGGTCGCGTTGAGAGCTTCCGAGTATTTTTTCCCGAGCTGAAAAATATGGCCAACTTCAATGCCACGCTTAATGCTAAGAGTGCCTTGGCCGTCTGGACTTGGGTCGCCGTCGACGACATTGCGCAGATCGGCAACCTGACCAAGTGCTAGGTCGCGCTCCCAGTTAATGCCCGTAAGGTGTTTGCCGTCTTGGTTGGCGCCAGCACTAAAGTCACTCATTAGTGCAACGCTTCGATCGGTAATAAAGGGGATTGGCAGATTCACAGGGCCGATGCTGCCCGGTCCCGCATTCACGATGCCGCGAATTTCTTCTTCTGTCGCAAAGCGCAATGGGTTGGCAATGCCGGGAAGTTTTTCCGCTTTGATTTCATTGAGCACATGGTCGCCGCGCACCAAGAGTGCAACGAGACCGCCACCAAAATCTTCGCAAGCTGCGACGATGAGTGTTTTAACGGTTTTTTCAATGGCGATACCGTGTTGAGAAACGAGTTCATCAATAGTTTTGGCAGTCGGAGTGTCGAGTTCCGCCAATTCTTGCTGTGGCGCAGCGCGCTCGCCAAGCGCAATCGCTTCGGCGAGTTCGGTGTTGGCTGCATAGCCGGATGTGTCAGAGAAGGCGATGTCATCTTCGCCGGACTCGGCCAATACATGAAATTCATGGGAGGCGGAGCCGCCAATTGAGCCGGTATCTGCTTCAACGGGGCGATAGTCTAGTCCAAGGCGATCAAAAATATTGCAGTAGGTTTGGTACATCTGTTCGTAGGTTTGCTGCAATGACTCTTGGTTTAAGTGAAAAGAGTAGGCATCTTTCATGATGAATTCACGTGAGCGCATTACGCCAAAGCGTGGGCGCGTTTCATCACGGAACTTGGTTTGAATTTGGTAGAAGTTTAATGGCAGTTGTTTGTAACTGTGCACATCGTTACGCACCATGTCGGTAATAACTTCTTCATGGGTTGGGCCAAGGCAAAACGCATTGTCGTGGCGATCGGTAATGCGTAGTAGCTCGGGGCCATAAGCGGGGCCACGACCAGACTCTTCCCACAACTCCATAGGTTGGACAACAGGCATCAGCACTTCTTGCGCGCCAGCTCGATTCATCTCTTCACGAATGATTTTTTCAACTTTCTGTAAGACACGCAGACCGCTCGGTAGCCAGGTATAAAGTCCCGAGGCGAGTTTGCGGACCATGCCTGCACGCAGCATTAGCTTGTGACTGATGACAACCGCATCAGCGGGCGTTTCTTTGGCGGTGGCAAGCAATGTTCGGGAAGCGCGCATTAGGTTCAGGCCTTGTCGAGTGAAGTGTCGAGTGAAACGTCGAATGGGTTAACGAAGCGCTGCATTTTAGCAGTACTGGCTAGCAAGCGAAAACGGCCATTACCGTTATCGAGCGGCTGAGCGTCAATCCTGTCGTGTCTTGATATATCGGTTGATTGTTTTGTGAGCAATTATCGCGAAATTACGGACATTAGCACCCTAAATCTGCCTAAGAGCTGGTTTAATTTCCGGCTTAAATGGGTAAGCGGATGGCCTCGTGAGACGTTTGTTGTTGCTCGTTGCGTGTCTATGATGGGGGTTGCTTAATATGGGGGCTGCTATGAATGAAAGGTGGGTTTGCGTATGTCGTTAACGCCAGAAGAAGTTCAGGCTGTGATTTGGGCGGGCTTGCCGCAAGCTCGTGAACAGGGGCTGATTATCGAGCAAGGGGATGGCGGTAGCATTCGCGCGCGGCAGCCTTTTGACGAAAAAACGATTCGTCCTGGCGGGACTATTTCGGGCCCGACAATGATGGGATTGGCTGATGCGGCGATGTATGCGGCAATTCTGTCGCGGTTGGGACGTGTTGAAATGGCCGTTACACAGAATCTCAATATTAATTTTCTCAGCCGACCTGAGCCTGCTGATCTGATTGCCGACGTTGAAATTATTCGTCTTGGTCGTCGTTCTGCGGTGCTAGAGGTTCGTTTGTATACAACAGTAGGAAACGAAAATATGGTCGCCCACGTGACCGGTATTTATGCATTGCCAGCAGGTGAGGAGAAACGATGAGCACGATTTTTATAACAGGGGCGGCTGCAGGTATTGGTCGGGCGACGGCGGAGCGGTTTCATGCTGCTGGTTGGGCGTTGGGGCTGACAGATGTGGATGATCAGGCGCTGGCTGAGCTGGCGACCTCGCTCGGCGGTGAGCGCGTTTGGACGAAGCGTCTAAATGTGGTTGATAGTGCTGAAGTAGCGCTCGCGCTTGGTGAGTTTGCGAAAGCACACGGCGATTGTATTGATGTGTTGTTTAATTGCGCTGGGATTCTACGCACAGGCGCATTCGCAGAGATTCCGTTGGAAGCGCATCAACGCATTATTGACATTAATGTTACTGGCTTGATGAACGTAACGCATCACGCTTACCCATGGCTCAAGCGTAGCCAAGCTGGGAAAGTGATTAACATGAGCTCCGCATCGGCGGTCTATGGCGTGCCGGACTTCGTGAGTTATTCGGCCAGCAAGTTTGCGGTGCGCGGGCTTACTGAGGCGCTGAATATTGAATGGAGCCGTGAAGGTATTGATGTTGTCGATATTATGCCGCCGTTTGTGAAAACGGCGATGGTTGCAGCCAATTCATCTTTGCTGATTGAGCGAATGGGCGTGAATCTCACCGCAACCGATATTGCCACTGCGGTGTGGCAGGTGGCAAACGATAAGCGCGCGCCGGTTCATAATCCAGTTGGTTGGCAGTTCCGTGCGGTGCTGTTAGTGAATAAGCTTTTTCCGTCACGGGTTACACGGCAAGCGCTCAGTTTTCTGAGTCGTTAAGAGGTGGACGGTCACGTTCGTATTCACTGGCGCTAGGGCGTTTTTTCAGGCGTCGCTGTAAAGTACGCCGGTGAATACCAAGGGTCCGCGCCGCGGCAGACACATTGCCGTCGTGGCTGTTGAGTACGCGTTGAATATGCTCCCATTCGAGCCGCTCTAATGACGGCGGCGCACTGGGCAATGCTGGCGCTTGCTGGCTATCTTCGCGACCGAGAAGGGCAAGAGTGATGTGTTCGAGTGTCGCGGGCTTGGTCAAATAGTCTGCTGCACCGCGTTTGGTGGCTGCGACGGCGGCGGGAATACTGCCATAGCCAGTGTGCATAACGATTCTGCATTGGCCAAACTTTTCGGCAATGGGGGCGATCAGGTCTAAGCCATTGTCGGCGTGGATATTTTGGTCGAGCAAGGCTGCGTCCAATGCGGTGAGTGTTGCAATGATCTCGAGGGCTTGCTCAACGGTTGCGGCCGTGGATACGGTAAAGCCTTGTTGTGTGAGTCGTCGGCAGAGCTGTTCACGCAGCGCTTCATCATCCTCAACGATGAGTAGAGACTGGTTCATTTTCCCGCCTCGTTATTCGTTCGATAATTTGATTCTGCACTCGGAACGGTGATTAACGCTTGTGTCCAGCGTGCCTCAAAGCGGTATTCGATCGTGCCGTGTATCGACGCTAGCGTGGTTTCAATCAGTGCAACACCGACGCCAAGCCCTTGGCGAATGCTATTGTCTTTGCGTGGTCCGTCATCGCTGACTTGAATAATAACGTTACCGCCATTCGATTGGCTTTCGATATGCAAAACGCTGGCGCCGGCATCACTCGCGTTGTAGCCCAGGTTGAGCAGTATGCGATGCCATGCGCTTGCAGGTGAGAGTAGTGGGTCGTGAGTTTTTGCGAGCGTAATATTGAGTGTCGGTGCGAGCAGCCGTAATGACTGACGTAGTTCCGAATGCAGTGCGCTGAGTCGCTGCGGACCGTCTTCGGGGCTTGCGTTTAAATCGCTGCGTAGAATGTTTGCGAGGCGTTCGCCTAGATCTTGAGATTGCCGTACTAGCGGGAAAATAGCTGGCTCATGGCGACTGAGTTCATTGATTTCGTCAAGCACCAATAGCAGTGTGGAGAGCGGTGTATTGAGCTCGTGTGCGCGATCTGCCAGACCGCCCGCAAGCTGATACATGCGTTCTCGTTGTAAGGCGAGTGATAGCTCTGTTGCTTGCTGGGCATGTTCTATCTGTCGTGCCCGCTGTAGTGATTGGCCGAGAACCGTTAGCACTACGGCGACGAGACTAAATGCAAGCCACATACCTTGCCCGTGCAGTGCGTTAAGTTCGTGTGTCATGGCGTGTAGGCCGGAGTGTTGGTCTGGCACCTGATGCCAGTAGAGCGCAGTGCCATATCCGGCGATATTGAGTGTAGTGATGGCACCGCTACTCGACAGTGGCAGTGACAGTGCGCTAATTAGCACCGGTACGAGTAAATAAAACGTCAGGGGGTTTGCCGATCCGCCGAGTGAATACATAAGCCCTAGAAAGAGCAGGCTGTCGGCGGCCAGTTCAATTGCCAGTAAGCGCGGCAGGTGCTGTTTCGAAATAGAGCGTGTGGGCCAGTACCAAACGGATGGCAGCCATAGAGCGGCAAGCCAATAGGGTGCGTAGGAATGACTGGGCAGGTTGCTGCCGTGCAAGCCTGCGATGGCAGCTAGGAGTGCCAGAATAACCACAAGGACGCCGCGTAAAATCATTTGTCGGCGGCGCCACTGGGCGATTGAAGATGAAATCATTTGCTTCCTAGGCTAAACGGCGCTGGTTGTCCGCTGGCGTGATTGCGATGGGCTGTTGTGAGCAATTGTAGCGGGGATGCGCCATAAGCGCCTGTGGTAACTTGCCGCATTAGTTATTTGCGGGCTTTAAATTTACCTCGAAAAAAAGGGGCGCTTACTTAACGCTAGCGCCCCTTTTAAAGTACTCAGTAGAGCCGGCGTTAATCCTCGAGGATATACTTATCCGGGTTTTCCAGCATATCCATAGTCAGCGAAGGAGTGAGTACGCTGGTCAGGTTGCGGTCTGTTGCTTTGCTGAATTTACGTCGCGCTTTCTCAAACTTGCGGAAGCTGCTGTAGTTCAATGCGTAGAGCTTAACTTCTTGAAGGCGCTTGTACGCATACATGGTATCTAGCGCGTCCATAGAAAACTGCGGCCGCATCTTGGTGGCGCTTTCCAAACTCTTCATCGCTTTGTTCAGGTTGCGTTTACGGTTCATGTAAATCAACGCGTTACCATATTCGTAAGAAACGATAGGGATGTCCGGCGCAAGCTCAAGTGCCTTGGCAAAGGAGTCTTCTACTGTCGTTGTGCGTGCGCCGTAGGTCATGCGACCGGTGAATTTTCCGACGCGGCGCATGATGCCGGCATCAACGCCGGCACGGAACGCGTGGCCGAGCGGGTGGTTTGGCATAATTTCAGTAATAAATTCAGAGTTGCCTTTGATTTTGCCGATATAGCGACGAGCGACAACAATGGGAACTGGCGACTCTTCCGCAATGCGGGCGATAGCGTAGGCGTAACCCAATCTTGCAGCGGCGGCGACAGCTTGAGCTTCAGGGTCCTGTTCGGCAGGCTCCATTAGCTTAAAGTAATCTTTTGCAGTGTTGGCAACATCCTGCAGCAGCATGTACTTAACTGTTTGGCGGTCAGTCAGATAAATAGCGTACATAAGCTGGGAGAACAGCGCAGGAATTACGCCGAGCGGGCCTGCAGCTAAACCTTCCTTTCGGGCTTCTTGAAAGTCGCCGGCAAAGAACTTACGCCATATACCCAGATAGACTTTTTCGAGTCGCACGAAGTCGGCATCACTTAGCGGCGCGGTGAAACCTTCGATGTCGTCGGCAAGAAAAGGATATTTCTTGAACTGCTTTTTCATAAATGCAGCAGATGGGTAGGGAATTCTCAGCCCACGCATTAGGTAATCCCACTTTTCCTTAATCTGCTCGTCAGAGTAAGTGAAGTAGCGGGCGTCGTAGGGAACTTTGTTCCACTCGGTTATGAAAATTCGCTCATCGACGGGAATGTCTTCGATCTGCAGCTCTTCTGCAGTGACTTCATCCATTTCGTCGTCATCTTCATCGTCTCGTGCGGCGTAGCCGGAAACGGACAGAACACATAGGGCAGCAATGGCCAGCAAACGCCACTTCGGCAATTCAGAAATACGCATGGTTTAAAGCTCATTCAGAATGTTGTTGTGATTATTTTTAATCGACGCTTGCTAGGTGAGAAAGTGTCGACCCCCTAACCTTGCCATGAGTCGGGGGGTTTGAACAGTCTGAATTGGGCTGTCTTAGCGGGGTGCGGAAATTGGCTTACTTTGCGCCAGCTGCGCGTAGCGCATCGGCATAACCGCTGCTTAACCGGTGGTCTTCCACGGTCTCAAGCATGGTCCGGCCGTCGGGGCCTGCTGCGTTGATGTTACCGTTTGCCGCAACGAAGTAGGTGAGAAAGCGCTCGAAATCTTCTTCTCGTAGGCTTCGATAAGCTTTAAGCAAGTCGTGAAAGTGCGGGTCTTCACCGGCTTCTGGGATGCCGCCGAGGAAGACTTTGATTTGCTCATCAGTCATTGCCTCGCCAACAACCTTCTTTTTATCCTTACGTTCTGACATTGTGATCTCCGAAAAGTGGCGGCCATTATAAGGGTATCCGGTGCAGGTTTCACGGCCAATGCGGGCTTCTATTATCGTTAGTTAGATATTGGTGCAAAATTCCCATCTTCATGAAAGTGGCGCGGAGCGAGGACTATGCGAGTCGAAACAGCGGACGGCGAGTTCATTGAATGTGTGGTTGCAGGGGAGGATAACGTAGGTGTTGTGGTGGCCATTGCGCCCGCCATGGGGGTTCGCGCCGGATTTTATAAGGCCGTCGCTACGGCTCTGGCGGCGCAGGGCGCAACAGCGGTCACCTTTGATCTGCGCGGTAATGGCGGGCATAGCGTGCGCCGCACTGACGGCCGTGACTGGGGCTACGAAGAGATGGTCGTTAATGACTTTGACGCTGTAGTGGTGAGGTTGCGGCAGCGCTTCGCAGGACGTCGAATTATTGTATTGGGTCACAGCCTGGGCGGTCAGTTGGCGTGTCTATACGCAGCTCGCTTCCCTGGCCAGTTAGACGGCCTGATATTAGTGGCCAGCTGCATGGTGGACTGGCGTGGCTGGAGGGGGCTGCGCGGGCTTCAGCGGCTACTTCAGTATTTCAACATTGCTATGATAACGTCGTTACTGGGCTATTTTCCGGGCGAACGACTTGGCTTTGCCGGTAATGAGCCGCGCGGACAAATGCGCGATTGGGTTGCCAGTGCGTTCACCGGAAAGTATCGGCCGCGTGGGGCGGCGGTAGATTATGAGGCGGCGCTGGCAACGGTCAGTATTCCTGTGTTTGCTTTGACGTTTGCTGCTGATCCGTACGCGCCCGCATCCGCCTGTGAAAAGCTGTTGGCAAAAATGCCGAATGCGGAAGTCAGGCATGAGGATGTGGGTGAGCGGGGCGTAAGAACAAGTGTGGCGGCGCATTTTAATTGGGCTAAAACACAGGGTGTAGGCGATTTGATGACGGAGCCATTGGTAATGCCGCTAGTTCAGCGGTGGCTTGCGGAGAGCTTTACTCCGAGCTAGGCGTGACAAAACATGGAAGATAATAAAGAGCAGTCGGTTAAGGGTTTCGATCAGTACGTCGACAAGCTCTGGCAGACCCTATTTGGTAAAAGTGAAAATGGCTTAGTGGCGCCGAATATATTGAGGCGTCGCAATATGGATCGACGCCGTGCGCGGTCGAGGGAGTTGCGTGAAGTTGCCCGGGTGCAGCGTGAGCTTCAAGACCTACATGACGGAAAGTTGCGTATCGACCATTCGGGAAAATTGGCGGAAGTCGGTGATGATGAGCTTGCCGGTTCGATAAAATTAAACTCCGTTATTGTCAGCGCGGGTCAGGACGACCCTGTAGAAGTGCTCGATACCTCGCGATTGTTACGTTATGCCGGTCGTGCGAAGACAATGCGTGCAGTGCGACGTGATATGGCGATACGACATATCGCTATTTTGGCGGAAGAAGAGTGCCGTAACCTGCCGTTAGAGGTTGTGTCGACGGTGCAGGTTGACGCTGATTGGATCGTTCGCTGGCGTGATGGTGCACAAGACGCGGTGTCGGTTCAGTTGAAGCGCTACTGGGCTCGGCTGCTGGCGGGCGAGGTGCTTAAGCCATCGACCTATTCGGTGCGCACGATGGAGTTTATGCGCACGATTTCTCGCCGTGATTTAGAAATGATGAGTATTTGCTCACGCTTTTGCTTTGATGGCTTTATCTATCGTAGCCCAGGTAATTATTTTTCCGCTGACCTGCACATCCCTATGTTTGAGCAGCTAGAAGAGCTGGGCTTGCTGCGTGGTGTTTATGGCCGCCCAGAATCGTGGAGCCTCGAATCAACTACGGAAGACGGCTTTCGGGCGATTTTACCGTGTGGTCGCAAGGCGGTCTTTGTGGAAGGAGGGGATGCGACGGATGACTTCCGTTTGCCGGTGTACCGGCTGACTCGGTTTGGCCGCGAAGTATTTTCGTTGAGTCCAGCCGATGCGGACATGGCTTACTTAATGGCCGTTGCCAGTGAGTTGAAAAAGAGTGGTTTTGAGGTGCATTTAGGTGACTGGGTAAGTGATGGCGGGCAAGGGTTGTTTACCGAACGAATGCTCGTGTAGCGAGTTCTAGGGGCGGGCGCTGAGATTAGGGCGCAAACGAAATAGATAAAAGAAAGGCGGGTAATCCCGCCTTTCTTTTTAAGTCATGGGTGCAAATTATTGCGCCATGTCTTTTACTTTCTTCAGCGGACGAACTTTAACCTGTACGGAAGCCGGTTTTGCTTTCAGCATAGTCGGTTCTTTCGTGAACGGGTTAATGCCTTTGCGCGCTTTCTGGGCAGGCTTGTGCTTAGTAACGATTTTGAACAGGCCGGGCATGGTGAAGTGTCCAATGCCGCCGCGCTTCTTCAGGTGTCCTTCGATGAGGCCGGTAAGCTCTTCGAAGACAGCAGTAACCTGCTTTTTGCTTAGCTCGGTGGCTTCAGCAATATGACCCACTAGCGCTGTCTTGCTCATTGGATCTTTGATTGCTTTAACCGGAGCTGCAACAGCTTTCGCTTTTACAGCTGGCTTCTTCGCAGCCACTTTACGGGCGGCTGGTTTTTTAGCAGCAACTTTTTTCGCTGCAGGTTTTTTGGCAGCAACTTTTTTCTTAGCAGCCATGGCTTTGAGTACCCCTGTATGTGTGTCCTAATGGATGTCGCTCATCCGTTGAGTCGCATTGACGAGGAGGAAGTTTGATGTAATCGCCCAGCCTTTTTCGTCCCGCGTCATGCTCGGAGGTAGTTATATGCGAACATTCCGCTATTGAGCAAGCGTTAAAGTAGTCAAATACTCGATTTTCCCCGCGTTTTTGGTCAAAAAATGAAATTTAGGGCGTTTGTCGGCTGAATTGTCTCCGGCATGGCTGCATGGCGAGCGAGCGGCTATACTATGCCGCCTTCTGCGGACGAGTCCGCGAACTGAAAACTTCCTGGTGGAAATTGACAATCATGCGAAGCCATTATTGCGGTGAACTGCGCGCCTCTCACGACGGCGAAACGATAACTCTTTGTGGGTGGGTCCATCGCCGTCGGGACCACGGCGGCGTTATCTTTTTAGACCTCCGGGACCGTACCGGTCTGGTACAGGTCGTTATCGACCCTGATACGGAGCAGGCATTTGCGCTGGCGGATAAAGTGCGTGGTGAGTTTGTCCTGCGTATTACCGGCCGTGTGCGTATGCGTGACGAGGCTGTACGTAACTCGCGCATGCCGTCAGGCGATATCGAAGTGCTCGGAAAAGAGCTAGAGATTCTGAATACGGCAGAGACGCCACCGTTTGAGTTAGATGAATATGGCGGCGCGGGTGAAGAAATTCGCCTGAAGTATCGCTACCTCGATTTGCGTCGTACCGGCATGCTGAAGAACTTCCAGTTCCGCAGTCGTTTGACTCATGCGGTACGCGGCTATTTAGAAGATCAGGGCTTTATGGATGTCGAGACCCCGATTTTGACTAAGGCGACACCGGAAGGCGCGCGTGATTACCTCGTGCCTAGCCGCACCCACCAGGGCAGCTTCTTTGCGCTGCCGCAGTCGCCGCAGTTATTTAAGCAGCTATTAATGGTGGCGGGGTTTGATCGTTATTATCAAGTGGCCAAGTGCTTCCGTGACGAAGACTTGCGTGCTGACCGTCAGCCCGAGTTTACTCAGATCGATATTGAAGCTTCGTTTGTCGAAGAAAAAGACATTATGGGGATCACCGAAGGGATGATTCGCGAAGTCTTTAAGAAAATGTTGGACGTAGAGTTCGGCGAGTTTCCGCATATGCCGTATTCGGAGGCCATGCGTCGTTTCGGTTCTGATAAGCCTGATTTGCGCATTCCCCTCGAGCTGGTGGATGTGGCGGATTTGATGAAAGACGTCGACTTTAAAGTGTTTTCTGGTCCCGCCAATGACCCGAAAGGTCGTGTGGTTGCGTTGCGGGTGCCGGGCGGTGCGTCGATCTCGCGCAAAGAAATTGATGGCTACACCAAGTTTGTCGGCATCTATGGCGCTCGTGGTCTGGCTTGGATCAAGGTGAATGATCTGTCTGCTGGCATCGAAGGTTTGCAGTCTCCCATTGTCAAAAACATGGAAGATGTTGTGATGGAGATGATGGAGCGATTGGGCGCGCAAGATGGCGACCTGATCTTCTTCGGTGCAGACAAGGCGAAGGTAGTAAACGAAGCCATTGGCGCGCTTCGCGTCAAAGTTGGCCATGACCGCAACTTGCAGACCACTGAGTGGGCTCCATTGTGGGTCGTCGACTTCCCAATGTTTGATGAGAACGATGACGGCAGCTTCACCGCCGCGCACCATCCGTTCACGATGCCTAGCTGTTCCGCAGAAGAGTTGGTCAGCAATCCCGGTGCGGCGCTATCCCGTGCCTACGATATGGTGCTTAACGGCACCGAACTCGGCGGCGGTTCCATTCGTATTCACAATACGGACATGCAGCGTAACGTCTTTAAGGCGCTCGGCATTTCCGACGATGAAGCGAATGAAAAGTTTGGTTTCTTGCTGGACGCGTTGAAGTTTGGCGCACCACCGCATGGCGGCTTGGCGTTTGGTCTCGACCGTATGGTGATGTTGATGACCGGCTGCGATTCGATTCGTGATGTGATTGCCTTCCCGAAAACCCAAACGGCCGCGTGTGTGATGACGCAAGCGCCTTCGACGGTTGATGCAAAGCAATTACGTGAAGTGGGCGTTCAGGTGCGTAAGCCGGACGCGGACAAGTAAGACTCGTTTGCACCGTGTGTATTGCGCGGTGCGAGCCTAGATCGAATAAAGACAGAGTGTTGTATGGCTGGCCACAGTAAATGGGCGAATATTAAGCACCGCAAAGCGGCCCAAGATGCTAAGAAAGGCAAGGTGTTCACGAAGCTAATTCGTGAGCTCACCACCGCCGCCCGGATGGGCGGTGGAGAGGTGAGTGACAACCCCCGCTTGCGTGCGGCGGTTGATAAAGCGCTCGGACAAAACATGACCCGTGACACCATCGACCGCGCCATTAAGCGCGGTGTGGGCGGCGATGATGGCGCCAGCATGGACGAAATTACCTATGAAGGTTATGCCGTTGCTGGCGTCGCGGTGTTGGTCGAAACGATGACCGACAACGTTAATCGTACGGTGTCTGATGTTCGTCATGCTTTTTCTAAGTGTGGGGGTAATTTAGGCACGAGTGGTTCAGTTGCCTATTTGTTTACCAAGCGTGGCGAAATCCTGTTTGAGCCGGGCTCGGATGAAGACAAGATTATGGAAGTGGCGCTGGAAGCTGGCGCTGAAGATGTTGAAACTCACGACGACAGCTCGATCACGGTGGTGACGGCGGCAGATGCCAGCTTCAGCGAAGTCACTGATGCCTTAAAAGCGGCAGGGCTTGAGCCAGCTGATGCCGAGCTCACCATGCATGCGTCGGTCAATGTTGAACTCGATGACGAGACCGCAGAAACCGTCACGAAAATGATTGATATGCTTGAAGATCTTGATGATGTGCAGGAAGTGTATAGCAACGCTATTTTCCCATAGAAAATCGCTGAGTACTGGACATTTGGACAGGAGGCGGGTAACAATTACCTGCCTCCTTTTTTATGGGTGTTTTTTGTGGCGAATTGATCGGCGAGTGCAAATCGCCAAGCCATTCGCTTCCCTATCTGCAAAAATAATCTGAATGTCATTGAATAAAGAGACTGCATGACACGTATTTTAGGGATAGATCCCGGCTCTCGTTTTACCGGTTACGGACTGGTCGAGCATAAGGGGAACAAAGTGACGTTTGTGCACTGCGGCACCCTTAAGCTGGGGAGTGGCGAATTCCCGCAGCGCTTAGGCGCCATTTTTTCTGGGCTCACTGAGATTATTACGCAGTGGCAACCGGACGAAGTGAGTATTGAAAAGGTCTTCATGGCGCGCAACGCAGATTCAGCCTTGAAGTTAGGGCAGGCTCGTGGCGCAGCAATTGCAGCGGCGGTACAAACTGGACTGCCGTTACACGAATATTCCGCCAGACAGGTCAAGCTTGCTGTGGTGGGGAAGGGCGCTGCCGAGAAAAATCAGGTTGGCAAAATGATTTGCTACTTACTGGGCTTAGACAAGGCGCCTCAGGAAGATGCGGCGGATGCGTTGGCTATTGCGGTGTGCCACGCTCATATGCGCGTGAGTATGGCGCGTATGGCCGGAGCAACACAGGTGCGCCGCGGGCGCGTACGTTAGCGTCTACAGGCAAAGTGTTTTAGGACAAGGAACAGCAACATGATAGGACATATACGTGGCCAGCTAATGGATAAGCGCCCCCCTTGGATGATGATTGATGTCTCGGGCGTGGGCTATGAGTTGGAAGCGCCGATGACGGTGTTTTATGAGCTGGGTGAACTTGGCTCGCAGGTCGCGTTCTATACCCACTTCGTAGTGCGGGAAGATGCTCAGCTCTTGTTCGCCTTTGTTGATCGTTATGAGCGCGAGCTGTTTCGCGCGCTGATCAAGGTGAATGGCGTTGGCCCGAAACTGGCGCTTTCTATTTTATCTGGGATGGAGGCGCCGCGTTTGGTGCGCTGTATCGAACAGCAAGATGTGGCGAGCTTGGTCAAGGTTCCGGGTGTGGGCAAAAAGACGGCGGAGCGGTTAGTTATTGAGATGTCGGACCGGTTGGCGGCGTTGGAAGGCTCGACTATTTCACGTCCGGGCCAGCGGACCATCGACATGCCCGTCGATGCCGTTCAGGATGCCGTGGCTGCGCTGGAGTCATTAGGCTATCGCCCGCGTGATGCGCAGGCGGCAGTAGCTAAAATTGAAGGAGCTGAGTCGTTGAGTAGCGAAGAGCTGATTCGTAACGCGCTGAAGCGTTTAGCACGTTAAGTTGTTTGTAAGAGTTCGTGCAGTTATACGCTTATGTGGTCAGGAAAGTGTGTCATTATTACGCGTCTAAATGAATAGCGTAGCGACCGTTTAGGCATCTCTACTAATTGGTCTATTTGTGTAATAAACAAGCCTTTGGAATATTGATGTCCGAATCAGAACGTCTGATTTCACCACAGACCGGCGCAGGCCGCGATGAGCAAATCGATCGCGCTATCCGGCCTTCTAGCTTGGCCGATTACCATGGCCAGCCCAAAGTGCGTGAACGCATGGAAATATTTATCGATGCGGCGCGGCAGCGTAAAGAAGCACTCGATCACACTCTTATTTTTGGTCCGCCTGGGCTGGGTAAAACCACGCTCGCTTATATTATTGCTCGTGAAATGGGTGCGGAGCTGAAAAGCACATCCGGTCCTGTGTTGGAAAAAGCGGGTGATCTTGCCGCCATTTTAACCAACCTCGAAGAAGGCGATGTGCTGTTCGTCGACGAGATCCACCGACTTTCTCCTGTAGTTGAAGAAATACTTTATCCCGCTATGGAAGATTATCAGCTCGATATTATGATCGGCGAAGGACCCGCAGCCCGTTCGATTAAAATTGAGTTGCCGCCGTTTACGCTAGTGGGGGCGACGACCCGGGCAGGGTTACTCACCAGCCCGTTACGCGACCGTTTTGGTATTGTTCAGCGCCTTGAATTCTATTCCACCGAAGATCTTACTGGGATTGTGTCGCGCTCTTGCGGCATTCTCGGCATTCCGATTGATGAGGAAGGCGCTGTTGAGGTGGCGCGCCGAGCGAGAGGCACGCCACGTATTGCCAACCGACTGTTACGTCGCGTACGTGACTTTGCTGAAGTAAAAGGTGACGGTAAGATTTCTGGTTCGATCGCACGGGCGGCTTTGGACATGCTGGAAGTTGACTCTTGTGGGTTGGATGGCAGTGACCGGCGCCTGCTTTCTCTGATGATGGAAAAGTTTGATGGCGGACCTGTTGGCTTGGAGTCGTTGGCCGCCGCGTTAAGCGAAGATACCGGCACGCTAGAAGAAGTGGTTGAGCCGTTTCTTATTCAGCAAGGTTTTTTGCAGCGTACCCCGAGGGGCCGAGTTGTCACCAATCATGCATGGCGCCATTTTGGCTTTCGTCCGCCCGCTGAGTCCGACGGGGAACAGTCAGTCTCATGAGTGATTTACTCTTTTCATTACCGCTACGGGTTTATATTGAAGATACCGATGCTGGCGGCATTGTTTATTACGTCAACTATTTGAAGTTTATGGAGCGCGCTCGGACGGAGTGGCTGCGTACATTCGGTTATCAGCATTACACGTTGGCCGAGGGAAACTATCTATTTGTGGTGCAAAGTGCGAATGTGCGCTATGTAACGCCCGCTCGTATCGATGATGAGCTGCAGGTTGAAGTGCAGCTGAGTAAACTGGGTCGAGCATCGTTTGTTTTTCATCAGCGTGTTTTACGTGCAAATGAACTAATTTGTGAGGCCGATGTCCGTGTCGGGTGCATTCAAGAAAACTCTTTTAAACCTACATCCATGCCGGATGACCTTTACGAAAAAATTAAGTGGGAGATGCCAGCATGAGTCCTGACCAGGATATGTCGATTTTTAACCTGATTGGCAACGCAGGGCTTGTGGTGCAGTTGGTGATGGTCATTTTGTTGCTGGCCTCCATTGCATCGTGGGTGATGATCGTGCAGCGCTACCGTATTTTGTCGCGCGCTCGAGCAGCAGGTGCGCGATTTGAAGAGAAGTTTTGGTCTGGCGAAGATCTGTCGAGTCTGTACCAGCAGACTCGACAGAATTCAGATCCAGATTCTGGTCCTGAGACGATCTTTCGTGCGGGTTTTCAAGAGTTTGCTCGACTGGCTAAATCGTCCAAAGATCCCGATGCGGTGATGGAAGGAGCCCAGCGCGCTATGCGAGTTGCTCTGCAGCGCGAGCAGTCTCGATTAAATCGAAGTCTGCCATTTCTCGCCACGGTTGGCTCAACAAGCCCTTATGTCGGTTTGTTTGGTACCGTGTGGGGAATTATGAACTCATTCCGAGCGTTGGCTCATGTCAGTCAGGCAACGCTAGCCGTAGTTGCGCCTGGTATTGCTGAAGCACTTATCGCGACAGCAATGGGTTTGTTTGCGGCGATTCCGGCGGTTGTTGCTTACAACCGATACGCCTCTGCAACGGACGAGCTAGTGGGTGAGAGCGAGATGTTTGCTGAAGAGTTCTCATCGGTTTTGCATCGTCAGGCCCACGGCCGTCGCGAGGGCTGATATGAGTTCTATGAAAGTACGTGCGCCGCGTAAGCTGGTTGCTGAAATTAATGTTGTGCCCTATATCGACGTCATGTTGGTTTTGTTGGTTGTTTTTATGATTACCGCGCCGATGATGACGCAGGGGATTCAAGTTGAGCTCCCCAAAACAGACTCACAAGCGATTACTGACAAAGACAACGAGCCAGTTATTGTGTCGATTAAGCAAGATGGCAGTTTTTACATTAACGTTGGCGGCGATGAGAAAAAGACGTCCTCGCTGGAGACGATAAAAGGGCACGCGCTGCGCATTATCAAGCACAAGCCGGGCACACTTTTTCTTGTGGAGGGCGATGAGTCAGTGGCGTACGGAAAGGTCATTTCGTTGATGTCTGCATTGCAAGGTGCGGGAATCGAAAAGCTAGGGCTCGTCACGGAGCCCGCGGAAAAGTAATGCGCGAATTCGCTCCGGCTATAGCAGTTTCGATACTGGTTCATGCAGTGCTTTTCGGCTTGGTCGGGTTTACTTGGTCAAGTGATCCGGTATTACATCGCGCACAGAAAATTCCGCCGTACGTTAAGGCGGTGGTGATCGAAAAGAAAGAGCAAGCCGCTAAGCCGAAGCCAGTTGCAAAGCCTAAAGCCAAGCCCGTTGCGAAACCAAAGCCGAAGCCAGTAGCTAAACCGGTGCCTAAACCAACCGCGAAGCCTGTAGAAAAACCTGCAGAAAAGCCAAAGCCCGCCGAAAAACCAAAGCCGACTTTTGCACAGCCATCGATGGCTGAAATGCTGGCTCGAGAAGAGTTGCTGTTAGACAAGCAGGACGAGGCTAAGGCCGCTGAATTGGAAAAAGAAAGCGGCCCGAGTGATGAAGAGTTGGCGCAAACGGCGAGTTATGAGCAGGCGATTCGCAGTGCAATTAATAATCGTTGGATTATTCCCGGTAGTCTTCAAGCTCAGGATGGCTTGTCTCTTGATGTGGCGATACGAACACTGCCGGGTGGCGAAGTGATCGATGCAAAGGTAACGAAGCCCAGTGGCTATCCGGTGTTAGATGATTCAGCAATGAATGCGATTAGAAAGGCGTCACCTTTACCGGTGCCGAGCGGTAGCGGTTACGAACAGTTTCGTTCGTTTACGATGCGAATGGTGCCTGATTTTGCCAGAGTGGAGTAGCTAGATGAAAGTTAAGTTTTTTGCCGCGGCGTTGTTTATTCAAGCGTTATTGATGCAGACCGCGCACGCAGAGCTGTTAATTGAACTGGTCGGTGGTCGTACCGATGCGGTGCCTATTGCTGTGGTGCCTTTTCAGATGACGGGCAGCGCGACGGGCGACAGTATTGATAAAATTGTGGCGGCAGATTTGCACCGTAGTGGCCAGTTTCGGCCGTTGCCTGTAGAGGACATGCTTAGCCGGCCGACTCGTGCCAGTGAAGTGAATTATCGAGATTTCCGTGTGCTTGGTACTGATTACCTTGTTGTGGGTAACGTTGAGCAAATGGTTGATGGTACTTATAAGGTCAGCTATGAGTTACATGATGTGCCACGCGGTGTGAAGTTGTTGTCGGAAACCTATCAGCCTTCGCCAGCGCAAATGCGAGATGTTGCGCACGCGATTTCAGATCGTATTTATGAGCAGTTAACGGGCGTGCCAGGCGCATTTTCTACACGGGTTGTTTATGTTACCCATTCTCGTAACGCTACGTGGCCATATCAGCTGCAATATGCGGACGCTGATGGCGCGCGCGTACAGACGATTTTAAAGAGCCGTGAGCCCATTATGAGCCCTTCATGGTCTCCTGATGGGAAGAAAATTGCTTATGTTTCATTTGAAGGGGACGGCTTGCCGGGCATCTATATTCACGAGTTAGCAACGATGCAACGAAAGAAGGTATCGAGCTTTTCTGGAATAAATGGAGCGCCGGATTGGTCACCTAATGGCCAACGATTAGCATTAACCTTATCCCGTGATGGCAATCCTGAAATTTATGTTATGGACATTGCCAGTGGAAAAGTTGAGAGGAAGACCACACATTATGGAATTGATACGGAACCTCGTTGGCTGCCTGATGGTCAATCCCTCGTGTTCACATCAAGCCGAGGTGGTGGACCACAGGTGTATAAGCTCGATCTTAGAGATAACTCGGTTCGCCGAGTGAGCTTTGAAGGAGACTACAATGCTCGGCCGGCGGTGACGCCGGATGGTCGTTTTTTGACCTATGTGCATCGTCGCGGGGGTAAATTCCATATCGCAGTGCAAGATTTGAAGCGTGGAACCTTCGATATCGTCACACAAACCGATATGGATGAATCTCCCAGTGTTGCCCCCAACGGAAGTATGATAATTTATGCGACGCAATACGGGGGTGCTGGGGTACTGGAAGCCGTTTCTATCGATGGACGGATAAAAGTCCATTTGCCATCGAAAGAGGGTGAAGTGAGGGAGCCGGCTTGGTCGCCGTTTCTGTAAAGCAGTGTTTAGAAACTAGGTATTCAGGAATTGAATGCTTAGAAACCGAGTTGTAGCAACCAAGTAACATTACATATAAACAGGAGTTTTAAGTATGCGCGCATTTTCACTAGACCGGATCATGGCTCTTTTACTGGTTGCTTTATTAGCAGCTTGTTCTAGCCAGCCTACCGAAGACACTACCGCTGAAGACACTACAGCAGCGACTAGCACTGAAAGCGAAGCTGTTGCACCTTCAGTGCCAGTGAAGCCTCAGACTAGCAGCATTCCGTTGACTGCTGATAACTTCGCTAACCACCCATCAAACTACGACGGCACTACTGACACTAAGGTTATCTTCTTCACCTTTGATAACTCAGCAGTACCAGCAGCAGCATTTGAAACGCTGCGTGCCCATGCTAACTACCTGAAAGGTAACAGCAGCGCCAAAGTACGTCTGGAAGGACATGCTGATGAGCGTGGCACTCGCGAATACAACGTTGCTTTGTCAGAGCGTCGTGCTCAGTCAGTAGAGAAGTTCCTGCGTGTTCAGGGCGTTTCTGCTTCTCAGATCGAAGTTGTTAGCTACGGCGAAGAAAAGCCTTCGGCATACGGCCATGACGAAATGTCTTGGGCGAAAAACCGTCGTGTAGCGCTAAACTACACAGCTGGCCGTCCGTAGGGATTGCTGATGTCTCAACGCCTAATTAGCGGCGTTCTGCTCGTCGGGCTGGTGGTAGGTGCGCAAGCACAGACCACTGGCCCGCTTGCTGTTGAGGAGCGCACGGCATCATCTTCTGGTCGTACTGCGGCAGGTTCTGCCTCTGCGGTTAGTCAAGATGGTGTCATGTTGCTTATGCAGCAGTTGCAGATGCTGGAGCAAGAGCTTGCCAATCTTCGTGGTCAGACGGAAACGTTGACACAAGAGCTTGAGGTGATGCGTCAGGCGGAACGAGAGCGCTTTATTGATCTCGATACACGAATTAATGCACTGGCGTCATCCGTCACGACAGGGACGACGGCAGCGTCTGGATCTGAGCCTGCTGATTCATCAGCGAGCAAAGGTCAGAATGACCCGGAAGCGGATCGCGCAGCCTATAAGGCCGCGAAAGATAAGCTTGTATCCGGTCAGCCTGCAGAAGCGGCGGCCGCATTTGAGCAATACCTTGTTGCCTTTCCGAATGGGCAATTTGCGTCCTATTCACATTTTTGGCTCGGTGAGATATATCGCGGCATGGGCGCGCCTAAGCGTGACCTGGCTATTTCGCATCTAAAAGCCGTTATCGATAAATACCCTGACAGCGCAAAGGTGTCGGCGGCAATGTATAAACTCGCTGTTCTGGAGTATGAGAGCGGTGATCAAACGCGTGCGAAAGTCACGCTGAATAAGCTACTCAAGCAATACCCAGGTTCGTCAGAGGCTGGCTTAGCCAAGTCGATGCTCGACCAGCTGAAGTAACGTTTCGCGTTATTCATGCTAGAATTGCGCCTCTTAATGGGGCTCCTTCTGTGACTTTACGATTATCCGAAATTTTCCACTCGCTTCAGGGTGAGGCTCGCTCTGTGGGTCGCCCGACGGTGTTCGTGCGCTTAACAGGCTGCCCGCAGCGCTGTGTCTGGTGTGATACCGAATATGCGTTTCAGGGCGGCGAACGCTACGAATTAACCGACATTCTTGCCCAAGTGGCGAGTTATGGTGCGCAGTACGTTACGGTGACCGGCGGTGAGCCGTTGGCGCAGCCTGAGTGCATCGACTTGCTCGCGGCGTTAGCTGACACAGGCTATCGCGTCAGTTTGGAAACTGGTGGCGCGATGGATATAGCGCCTGTGGACCCACGTGTCAGCATTGTGATGGATTTAAAAGCGCCGGGTTCTGGCGAAATGCACAACAACCGCCTTGAGAATATCCCGCTGCTGGCCGCAAAAGATCAGGTTAAGTTCGTTCTTGCGGACCGCAAAGACTACGACTGGGCGCGGATGCAGCTCGATCAGCACAATTTGACGAGACGCGTAGATGACGTCTTGTTTTCGCCAGTGTTTGGCCAGCTTGAGCCGACACAGTTGGCGGGCTGGATACTCGAAGACCGCTTGCCGGTGAGATTTCAGATGCAGTTGCACAAGCTGCTTTGGCAGGATGCGCGGGGCCGTTAAAGCAGGCTATGAGCACGGCCTATTTGTTAAAGAAGAGATGACGAGAACGGTGATGAGTAAGTCTGCAGTAGTGTTGTTGTCCGGAGGGTTGGATTCGGCAACGTGTCTCGCGCTAGCACAGGCGCAAGGCTATCAGTGTTACACCTTGGCATTCGATTATGGTCAGCGCCATCAGGCAGAACTGTTGGCTGCTGAGAGAGTTTCTCGGGCGCTGGGGGCCGTGGGGCATCGTGTCATACAGCTTGGTTTGCGTGAAATCGGCGGTTCCGCGCTGACAGACGACGGTATTGATGTGCCGGAAGTGGAGTCAGAGGGTATTCCGGTGACGTATGTACCGGCCCGTAACACCGTCTTTCTGGCGCTAGCACTTGGTTTGGCCGAGGTCGTTGATGCTGAGGCGATTTATATCGGCGTAAACGCAGTGGACTATTCCGGCTACCCTGATTGCCGCCCTGAGTTTATTGATGCTTTTCAGATCATGGCGGACGTGGCGACGAAAGCTGGTGTTGAGGGGCATGGTGCGAAAGTCCTGACTCCCTTAATGGCGCTGAGTAAGGCAGACATCGTTCGTCAGGGCGTCGCGCTGGGGGTTGATTACGGTTTGACCGTTTCGTGCTATCAGGCAACTGATGACGGCTTGGCGTGTGGTAAGTGCGATAGCTGCCGGCTGCGGCAGCAGGGCTTTATTGCGGCAGGCGTGGCAGACCCGACTCACTATATTGAAGGTCATTGAATTACGATTGCGAGCAGTTGCGGCAGAGGTTACGTAAGTGGCTGACGAAAGTGGAGAATGATCGCTTGGCTGCTTTCACGTCACTGATTGGTTAAATCATCGCCTAATGACCATTTTTTCCGTGCTAGATCGGCATTAGCCCTTGTAACAGCAAAAAAAAACAGTATTATTTGCGCCTCCTTCGGAGGGCCGTTAGCTCAGTTGGTAGAGCAGTTGGCTTTTAACCAATTGGTCGCTGGTTCGAATCCAGCACGGCCCACCATCTATTCGAAAAAGCCTCGGCATTGCCGAGGCTTTTTTCGTTTGTGTAGATCAATCCTTCCTCTCTTTCCCTTCTTCTCTCACGGCGCGCTCACGCTTGTACAGGCAATCTTGTTTGTACAACCACGAGGGCGGAGTGTATGAACAAAATATCGGTTGGTATTAGTGCGTGCCTGCTAGGCGCCGAAGTTAGGCATGACGGTGGTCACAAGCGCTCTCATTTTTGCACTGACAGCTTGTCGCGTTACTTCGATCTGCGCCCTTTATGTCCAGAGCTCGGTGCTGGATTTTCTGTGCCGAGGCCGGCTATGCGGTTAGTCGAGCCTACTGACCTAGATAAGCCCGCTCGTTTAACGATTTCCCGTACTGGGCGTGATGTAGATGAGCCTATCCGCAACTGGTGTCAGCGCACCGTACCGCAGCTTGGTTCATTGCGTGGTTATGTTCTGATGGGCAAGTCGCCCAGCTGCGGCTTGGAACGGGTTCGGACCTATAACGGTGAAGGTAACGTGCAACGCCGAGATGCTGCGGGAATCTTTGCAAGTGAACTGATCAATGCCTACCCCATCTTGCCGGTTGAAGAAGAGGGGCGGCTCAATGATCCGAATCTGAGAGAAAACTTTATTGAGCGTGTTTTCGTGTTCGATGATTGGTGTCAGTTGATAGAGACGTCATTAACGCCGGCGAAACTGATTCACTTTCATTCTCGGCGTAAGTTCCAACTATTGGCACACTGCGAAAAAACGTATCGCCAGCTAGGCGTATTGTTGAGCGACTTAAAATCCACGCCGCTGGAAAATATTGCTGATCAGTATATTTGCGCGTTTATGCTAGCCATGAAGAAACCAGCAATGCGCGGCGCACACGCTAACGTTATGTTGCATTTGCTTGGTTTTTTCCGCGGCCAGCTTGAAAGCGTTGAGCGCGATGCGATACAGCAGAGTATTCACAATTACCTACATGATCAGGTGCCACTTGTTGTACCGATGACGCTGTTGCGTATTGCAGAGCGACGTTTCCCAAATCAATACCTCCATCAGCAGGCGTATCTTGCTCCCTACCCGGATGCACTCGGCTTACGGAATGCCATATGAGTGCACAACAGGTTGCGTTTTTTTCGATAACAGAATTGGGCGAAAAGACCGGCGTTAATCCTGTGACGTTACGTGCGTGGGAGCGTCGCTATGGCTTGCTGAAGCCGAAGCGCAATGATCGAGGTTATCGTGTGTACGTTGAGGCAGATTATGCCCGTGTTGTCAGTGTGCTGGCCTGGATAGAAAGAGGGGTGTCCATTGGGCGCATTAAGCCCTTATTGGATAACAGTGAGCAATCGTTTGAAGTCGATTCGGAAGATGAATCATTGGTGCTTGCGCTGGACTGTCTCGAGTGCGGCGACTTAAGGCGTTTGGAGCGCGTCTATGAGACATGGCTGAGAAGCTACCCGCAGGCGCATATTATTGATCAAAAATGGAAGCCGTTATTTGAGCTGCTGCGCAGCAAGGCGGAGCCTGGCGCAGAGAGTTCCGTTGCATTGCTGGCTAGTTTTATTGAGCAGAAAATGCAGGCGCGATTGCTAAAGCACCTACCTACAAAGCGTCACCCAGGAATTTTATTGATTCCGGTTGGCGACGATAGTTCGCTTAACGCGCTATTTCTTCATGTGATGCTGACGCAAGGCAGTGCTGTCCCGGTCACACGCTTGTCTCGGTCGGTTGAGGCTTCTGAGTATCCGTTTATGGCGTCTTATGATCTGTATTGTGGGGTTATTTTTGTTGTGTCTGCGGGGATGAGCGCAACAGCGGTGACTTACCATCTGAACTCGGTCGTTAAACGTATCGCGAAGCCGGTAGCCATTGTCGGGGAGGCATTGCCGAGTTTGCCTCATCTCGTAAGAGCGGGGGCTTCAACCTTGATGGTCCAGTCAGGGCAAGCGACAACAGTTGCTTCGGCACTAGTGGGCAGCGGTTGGATTGCTGAGACTGTAACGAGCTCAGGGGGGCAGGGTTAATATGGCGGGATTGGTTTGGTTTCGTAATGATTTACGGGTGAATTATCACTCGCCATTACTGGCAGCGTGTGATGCGGCCAGAGAAGGCACTGGAGAAGCTGTACGGGCTGTTTATGTTCTGTGCGAGCGTCAGTGGGACATCCATGATGTTGCGCCGCTTAGGCGTTGGTACGTGCTGTCATCGTTACGCGAGCTTGGTGCCTCTTTGGCAAAGAAAGGTATTCCGCTCGATATACTCGATGGCAAAGACTTTGCACGCACTGCGGATCAGATCTCTGACTACGCTCGTACACATGGCATATCGACCCTATTTTATAATCGTGATTACCCCGTCAATGAAGTGCGTCGTGATCAGGCCGTATCTGAGCGTCTGAAAGAGATGGGGGTTCAAACGGTATGTTTTGACGACGGCGTACTGGTTCCGCCGTCGGCTTTAAGGACGACGGGTGGAACCCCTTACACGGTGTTCACGCCGTTTCGGCGAAAATGGCGTGAAGTCATGAAGACTAAATGGCGTGAAGTCATGAGTCTGCAGACATCCTTGGTGCAATCAGCGCAATACTCCCATACAGCCCGTGGCAATTTGGCAACGTTTGACGACACGCTTATTCGTCAGGCGTTAGAGCGGTGTGACGTGGAAAAGGAGGTTTGTGCGCTTTGGCAAACGGGGGAGCGCGCCGCACGGGAGCAGCTGAAACGGTTTGTTGCGGGGGCGTTAGCGGGGTATCAGGAGCAGAGAGACTTTCCTAGGCTAGAAGGCACGAGCTTTTTATCCGCGGCCTTATCGGCAGGTACGGTGTCGGTGCGGGAATGCTATGAGCGTGCGGTGTTTTATATGGCCGAATATTCGCCGGAGTATCCAGTCGGAGATTTACGCAAAGGCGAAAAAAATCTGGAATATAGCTCGTTTGACAGCGAATCGACTAGCGTATCCCGAGAGCGTGCGGTAGCAGGAGTTGACGTTTGGTTAAGTGAATTATGTTGGCGTGATTTTTATCGCCAGATCATGGCAAATTTTCCGCGCGTATCGATGGGTGTGCCATTTAAGCAAGAAACGGGCTTTATTCAGTGGTCTAACGACGACGATGCATTTTCTGCATGGTGCGAAGGGCGAACGGGGTATCCGTTGGTTGATGCGGCCATGCGCCAGTTGCGCGCAACAGGCTGGATGCACAATCGGTTGCGGATGGTTGCGGCGATGTTTCTAACCAAGCAGTTATTCATTGATTGGCGTAGAGGTGAGCGTTTTTTTATGCAGCATCTGATTGACGGCGACTTTGCTGCCAATAATGGTGGTTGGCAATGGAGTGCATCAACAGGAACGGATGCGGCGCCGTATTTCCGATTTTTTAATCCGGTCAGGCAGAGCCAGCGCTTCGATTCCGAGGGCACATTTATTCGACGCTGGGTGCCGGAGTTGTCTGTGCTCGACAACAAAAGGATTCATGAGCCGTGGAAGGCGGCAGAGCTTGTGCCAGACTATTGCGCGCGGATTGTCATGCTCGAGGGAACCAAGGAGCGTGTCACACAAGCATTTCGTATGGCCAAAGAAATTGATCAGATGGGACAGCATTGATGAAGCGTATTGCCGTGATTGGTTCAGGGATTAGTGGGTTAACAGCTGCGTGGTTACTGAGTCGCCAGCATAACGTGACAGTATTTGAGTCAGAGGATCGTGTCGGGGGGCATACCCATACCGTTCCAGTGAAACGCTCCTACGGCCACTTTGATTTGGATGTAGGCTTTATTGTTTTTAATGATCGTACTTACCCAAACTTTAATCGCCTGCTAGCGCAGCTTGATGTGGGTATGAGGCCGACGAGCATGGGGTTTTCTGTGTCCGCCGAAGCTACCGGCGTTGAGTACTGTGGTGACGGTATTGCCGGTGTGTTTGCGCAGAAGCGTAACTGGTTGTCTCCGTCGCACTGGCGCATGGTGTTAGATATTTTGCGTTTTAATAAATCTGCGCTATCGCTGCTGGACGGGGCAGATGGCGAGATGCCGCTGCTTTCGTACTTAAGACGTGAAGGTTACAGTGAGCGTTTTATCAGTCATTACATTTTACCTATGGGCGGCGCGATTTGGTCTTGCAGCGATGCGCAGATGGCGGAGTTTCCGGCGCGATTCTTTGTGCAGTTTTTTGATAATCATGGCTTGTTGTCACTGAGGAATCGCCCACAGTGGTACGTGGTGCCGGGAGGTTCGTCTGCCTACGTGAAGAAGATGCTGGCGCGGGCCACATTTGACGTCAGATTGAATACGCCCGTTGCGTCGGTGCAACGAGTTAATGGCGGCGTAAGCGTGATCCTCGGCGATGACAGCGAACTTGCTTTCGATGAGGTAGTCATGGCGTGTCATGCCGATCAGTCGTTGGCGTTGCTGAGCGATGCCAGCAGTGACGAGGCATCCGTGCTGTTATCTGTTCCATATCAAGAAAATGACGTTGTGTTGCACACGGATACGTCTTTGTTGCCTCGTAGTGAGCGTTGCTGGTCAAGCTGGAATGGCTTATTGCCGGAAAATGCCGCTGAGCGTGTGCAGGTGACCTATAACATGAACATCCTTCAGCATCTTGATGGGGCAGGGACCAAGCCCCAAGAAACGTTTTGTGTGTCACTGAACGCGACGGACCGTATTGATCCGACAAAAATCATCTATCAGAAAAAGATGTTTCACCCTGTTTTCACTCCGAACGGTTTAGCGTGCAGGGAGAAACTGGAATCCATTAACGGCAAGAAAAATGTTTGGTTCTGCGGCGCATGGTGTCGCAATGGGTTTCACGAGGACGGTGTTGTATCGGCGCTAAAGGTCGCTGAGAAATTTGGTGAGGTGCTGTGATCGAAGACCCTGCACATAAAGATGACAAGATAACAGATCATGCTTTGTTGACAGGGCGGGTCTGGCATCGGCGGATTCGCCCCGTTGAGCACCGCTTTAGCTATCCGTTTTGGTGGGCATGGATCAATCTTGATGACGTAGATGGATTGCTACAGCGCAGTGCTTTCTGGGGACGAGCGTGGCGTCCAATTGTATTTAACGAACAAGACTATTTAGATGGCGCGCCGGGTTCACTCAGAGAACGCATTACGCATAAAGCTCACTCGCTGGGTCTTGATTGGCGCGTGGGCACGGTTTGTCTGATGTCGCAGCCACGCATATTGGGTTGGCTATTTAATCCGATTTCGTTGTACTGGTATTTTTCGCAGGGCAGCGTTCAGCCAGAGTCTGTTATTGCTGAAGTTCATAATACGCCGTGGGATGAGAAGCACTGGTACCGTCTTGATCTTGGCGTTGTTGGTGCGGTAAACGAAAACGTTTCCGACGAAGGCGTAGAAAAAAAAGCGACATCGCAGGTCGATGAAATAAGTCATAAAAAAACGTTCCATGTATCGCCATTTATGCCGATGGACCTTCGCTACAAATGGCGTCTCGACGTTGATCTGAACGGCGCAAATGTCGGGATCGATAGCCATGATGATGAGGGCGTGTTGTTCTCGGCAGGGGTTAGCTTACAGAGAGTAGATGCGAATAAGAATGCGATGGTGGGCATGTTGCAGCGCTACGGGGCGCAAGCTTTTAAGGTTAGTCTGGCGATCTATGCGCACGCTTGGCGAATATGGCGAAAAGGCGTTGGGTTTCATCGCCATCCTTTGGCGGGTTCGGCCGGAGAGCATAAATAATGAGGCAGGACGGAAATATGTTAAATGATGTAGCAACGTCTAGAGCGGTAAAGAGTTCGGCGCTGGATATTCTGTGTCGACGCTTTGTATTGTCTGCGTTGGCCAAGTTTCCTGTTGGTTCTGCTACGTTGGTCGAGCCAGACGGGAATGTTGTCGCATTAGGAAAAGGGGCCCCGGCTGCACACATTGAGATCGTCGATTGGCGTGCTTATCGAATGCTGTTTAGCGGTGGCGGTTTAGGCGCGGGAGAAGGCTACATGGAAGGGTTGTGGCGTAGTGACGACCTGGTCTCTGTGGTGCGCTTTTTTGCCGTCAATGTTGTGCCGATGCAGCGACTTGATAACGGTCTTGCACGATTAGCTAAGCCGCTTCGTGCAGTGCTGCACCGGTGGAATAGAAATTCTTTGAGCGGTTCAAAGCGCAACATTTCCGCACACTATGATTTGGGTAACGAGTTCTTCAAGCTATTCCTTGACCCTACCATGATGTATTCGAGCGCTGTATTTCCATCGGAGGCATCGTCCTTATATGAAGCATCAGTCTTTAAGCTTGAGATGGTCTGCCGCAAGCTGGAGCTGAATGCTTCACATCATTTGCTTGAGGTCGGCACTGGCTGGGGTGGCATGGCGATATATGCTGCGAAACACTACGGCTGCAAGGTGACCACGACGACTATTTCGCAGGAGCAGTATCACTACACCTGCGAACAAGTTCGTGAGCAAGGATTGGAGCATCTGGTGACGGTGCGAGACCAAGATTATCGTCTACTGTCAGGTACTTATGATCGTATAGTTTCCATTGAGATGATCGAAGCGGTAGGCCATCAATTTTTACCGACTTATTTTTCGAGTTTGCAAAGCATGCTTAAACCAGAAGGTATGGTCTTGTTGCAGGCAATCACTATTCCAGATCAGCGCTATCAGTACGCGCTGAAAAATATGGATTTTATTAAGCGCTATATTTTCCCCGGTGGATTCTTACCTTCCATTACTGAGCTGTGCGGCCATATCTCGACACATACCGAATGGGTGGTAAAAGATATTGAAGATATCGGTAGGGATTACGCCAAAACGATCGAGCATTGGCGAGATGCTTTTATGGCCTCGCTTGATCATGTAGAGAAGCAGGGCTTTGACCAACGCTTTACACGGATGTGGGATTATTACTTAGCTTACTGCGAAGGAGCCTTTCGTGAGCGAGCCATTAGTACCGTTCATTTGCTCGCAACCGCACCACATTGGCGGCCGCAAGAGAACTAGGCCATGGAGGGCTAGGTGAAACTCATCTAAAGTAGCGTATGCCTCGATGCCGTATCATTTTTCGCCTGAAACCCTACTTTATAGAAAAGCTATCGTTATTCGGTAGGTCCAAAATTGTTTTTTGAATCTGGTCTCCATCATATTTAATGCCTCTCCACTCATTCTTCCTTCTTTCGGCGTTACTAAATAAACAAGATCAAAGCGGATCTTGGGCTATTGATGTCTCTTCGTCGTTTCCGATATGTATTATCCGCACCAATAAAAAGCACGTCTTCATCGGAGGAATATCTTGGTGCATTAATCTTATGCTAAGCGTCATTCCTGCAATTTAGGATTACTTTCTGCCTAAAAAATAATCGTTTGTGTTGGCACGCGGGTTGCAATCCTGAATGCAGGACTCTAACTCACATGATGTGCCACTCTCTCTAGACGCAGGAATCTGCTATGAAGACGTCTTTATTTTTGGCCATCGGCCTACTTTTACCCGGCATTGCCTTAGCAGGTGAAGGCAATGCCGCTAACGATATGGTTTGGCTTGCCACCGCCAGCGCGTTGGTATTTTTTATGCAGGCTGGATTCGCACTGCTGGAAACGGGTATGACACGATCGAAGAATGCACTCAACGTTGTCATGAAAAATTACATGGACGTATGCTTCGGTAGCTTGATTTTTTGGGCGCTGGGTTACGGAATTATGTTCGGTTTCAATACCAGTGGTTGGTTTGGTACGGACGGTTTTTTCCTCAATAGCGTCGATGGATCTACGTTCGGTTTTATGCTTTTTCAGATGATGTTTGCGGCCACGGCAGCCACTATTGCCAGCGGCGCTATGGCCGAGCGTACAAGTTATAACGCCTACCTAATCGGCGCTTTGCTTATTACCGGTTTGATTTACCCGGTATTTGGCAGTTGGGTATGGAATGCGGGCGGCTGGCTGGCAAAGATGGGATTTATTGATTTTGCGGGCTCCACGGTTGTCCATTCAGTGGGGGCATGGTGCGCATTAGCTGGTGTCTTGGTTGTTGGTCCACGCCTCGGCCGTTTTGATAAATCCGGCAAGCCGCGCGAAATTCGCGGGCATAATCTAACGTTGGTTGCCCTTGGTGGTTTTATTCTCTGGTTTGGATGGTTTGGTTTTAATGGTGGCTCGACAGTTGGAGCGAGCGTTCAAATTGGTCTGATTAATTTGAATACTCAATTGGCCGCGAGCGCCGGCGCGGTCGGTAGCATGCTGATAGCCTTGCTGGCGCGTCGGCCGATACTGTTGACGGAAACGGTTAACGGCTCGCTCGCCGGACTCGTCGGCATTACGGCTGGCTGCGCGACGATGTTGCCGGGGTACGCTATTTTTACAGGCTTGGTGGCCGGTGTTATTGCTTCGCTTGGCGCCGCGATGTTGCTACGTATGCGTATCGATGATGTTGTCGGTGCTATTCCTGTTCACGGTTTTGCGGGGGTTTGGGGCACACTCGCGGCGGGCATTTTTTTCGTCGACGACCCGTTCAATAGCATGCGCATTATGGTTCAGGTATTAGGGGTTGTTAGTGCCTTTATGTGGGCCTTTGGCGCCGCATTGGTTGCGTACCTTGTTATTGCCATGACGATGGGGTTACGTGCTAGTGCGATCCATGAGCAGCGCGGATTGGATCTGTCCGAGCATGCGGAAATAGGCTACCCAGAATTTCCTGTAGAAACGGCCTACACGGCTCATCGAGCTATCGACTTGGAGTCGCGACGATGAATAGCGATATAGATATACGTCGCCGCGCGATTTATACCGGGCTAAAACCTTTTATGGAAGAAGAGCAGTTACTCGATGCGTTGCTGCACTGGGAGTCGCACTATTCCACTGCACCGCGTTTTACGCTGCAGCGCTTTGTGTCGGAGCTGTGCGGTGAGGGAACGTTACGCTCACGGCGGGCTGACGTGCTGTTAAGTTTGGTCCAAGCAATGAGTATGCCGTCGCAATCTTTACTGCCAGCCCCCCTGCAACGTACAGGCGTTTCGCCTAGTGTTTCCATTAGTGAAACGATGGCATTTGAAGTGTTGATGAATGCTTTGATGGACGCTACCAACAAGGATCAGTACTACAGTTTGCGACTTGATCTGCTGGCTAGTCTCGATGCACGTAAAATGCCGATACAGTTTTGCCATTCTCTCACACGCTGGCTTGGTGAGAAGGCGCCTCTGGACGTGACCGGTGTTGGCACAGTGTTGCTACGGGCCATGGTTAGCCGCGCTTACGTCATTCTGTGCGAAAGGGAGGGCCCCGTCATTGCAGACCGCATTCTGGCGGCTGCGGTGAGTCGCGTTAGTCTGAGCCACCCTGAGTTTAATCAGGCGATCAAAAAGTTGCTGTGAGCAGACCTATTGGGTCTGTAAAGGAGGGCTGATTCTGCAGGGAGGGGGTATCTTTAGCTTTTTCTAGACGGTGCACCATTTGTTTTGCCGACGGTTGCATAACAGGGTTCCTTCTTTCGGCCGGTATTGCTAGGATTTTGAGGAGTTGCGAGCTGGTGTTATGTGGCCGTATAGGGATAGTTAGGTTAATTGGGGGCTTGGGGATGGATCAGATAACACACACTTTTTTTTCGCAGATGGTCAGGGCTTCACTACGCTTATTGTTGCCTGCATTCGTCTCGATGCTGGTATTGCCGTCTGTGGTTCTCGCTGCGGATAAAGCGGCATCGGAGTCTGCCACCGTTATCGAAGCAACCCATTTTCATGTGGAGCCGGCCGGAACGGTTATTCGAAGCTTGCCTGCGAATACCCTTGTGCAGGTTGAGAAGCGTGATCGGGGTTGGTATCGGGTTAAGTTAACAGACGGGCATGTTGGCTATGTTCGGCTTGCGACGTTACGCCTTGGTGAGGAGCAGGCGTCAGAGTCTGTTTTTTCCGGTATGTGGTCTTGGCTGAATGACAGTCGACGCTCTCAAAGTGAAATGAGCACCGCAACGGCAGGGGTGCGTGGTTTCGATGAGGCTGATCTTCAGGCTGCCGAGCCGGATCATGAGGCGGTGAAGAAGCTCACGGGTTTAGCCGCCGGCAAGCAAACTGCAGAAAGTTATGCGCGAGCCATTGCGCTGACGGCACGCCCAGTTGAAGAGCTGGGGGAGCGCTAGAAATGAATATTAAAATACTAAGCATCGTGGCTTTGGGCCTTTTGACTTCCGCATGTAACACCATTGATCTGAGCCAGCTAGGCAGCATTGGTTCAACCTTGAATCAGGCGTTTGTGCCAGCAAACGAAGATGATGAAAAAGAAATAGGCGACGAAGCGGCTGCTGTGTTGTTGGGTGCGGCGCCTGTACTCAATGCGCCGGCGTTGCAACAGTACGTTAACAAGGTCGGGTTATGGGTCGCGCTGCAAAGTGACAGGCCTGATTTGCCATGGCGCTTTGCTGTGCTAGATGACCCTGATATTAATGCTTTCGCGGCACCTGGCGGATATGTTTTTATTACTAAAGGCATGTTGGCAAGACTGCAAAGCGAGGCTGAATTAGCCGGAGTGTTGGGCCATGAAGTGGCGCATGTGGTGCAAAAACATCATCTCATTGCGATTCGTAAGCAGGCGCGCACGAGTTTGCTTGGTATGGCGGCCTCCGCGGCGCTGACCGAAAATGGCCATGATGCGGGTCAAGTGGCGGCGGTAGTGAGTGGTGCAAAAGATATTTACGGCAAAGGCCTAGATCGCAAAGATGAGTATCAGGCGGATCGGTTGGGTGTCGTGCTAGCGGCTAGGGCAGGGTACGAGCCGTATGCGCTGCCCGCGGTGCTGCAAACGCTTGATCGAATCAATCCTGATGCCAGTGAGTTAGGCCTACTATTTAAAACGCATCCAAAACCTGCTGATCGGTTGGCGCGTTTGGATGCAGCCATGTACGGTAGCCTCGATCAGCTGGACGGAGTGAGTGGCGAGTCGCGCTTCCGGCAGCAAATGGCGAAGCTTGCGGCGAGTAAGTCACGCTAGCGGTTTGTGACAGGCCATGATTGTCATGGCCTGATGGCTGCCTTTGGAGTCTTTGACTTGTTCGATCAGTTCTACGCAGCGTCACGGGGGGCACCCTTAGCAGCAATTTGCCCTCGATGACATGGCGGGATCTCTAAAAGAGGCTATGGCCCTGTTGAGAAATGTCGGCAGCGTCTTTCTCTGGCTATGGTATTATTGCCTTCTCCTATACGACCTAATTGATTGATTCGGGTGGTAATGCCCTCGCTGTAGGCGGCATTTCCCCTCGGGTGGTAGTAAACATGACAGCAGAAGCCATTAAGCTGGTGCGCCAGCACCTTGATCAAGTCCATCCCGCCGAAGTTCTCGACGATGCCACGAGAGCGGATTATCGCGCTCGCATCAAAGCGTTGCTCGTGTCTCGTGATGCTGTGTTGGTTGCGCATTACTATACGGATCCCGAAATTCAGTCTCTGGCAGAAGAAACGGGCGGCTGTGTGTCTGATTCTCTGGAGATGGCGCGTTTTGGCAAGGAGCACCCTGCGAAATTATTGATTGTGGCGGGGGTGCGCTTTATGGGGGAGACGTCGAAAATTCTCAGCCCCGAAAAGCGCGTGTTTATGCCCACGCTTGAGGCGACGTGTTCGCTGGACATTGGTTGTCCCCCTGAAGAGTTCTCCGATTTTTGTGATCAGCACCCTGATAGAACAGTGGTGGTGTATGCCAATACTTCCGCGGCGGTGAAAGCTCGCGCCGACTGGGTGGTGACGTCGAGTATTGCTGTTGAGTTGATTGATCACCTCGACCAACGCGGTGAAAAAATTCTATGGGCGCCAGATCAACACCTCGGTGCTTATGTGCAGAAACAAACCGGCGCGGATGTGTTGTGTTGGGATGGTGCCTGTATTGTCCACGAAGAGTTTAAGGCGCGTGGTGTGTTGGAGTTGAAAAAGCTTCATCCGGATGCAGCTGTATTAGTGCACCCTGAGTCGCCGGCGTCGGTTGTCGATGTTGCCGATGTCGTAGGATCAACCTCGCAGCTCATTAAGGCGGCTGCAGAGCTGCCGCATCAAACGTTAATTGTGGCAACCGACCGCGGTATTTTCTATAAAATGCAGCAATTGGCACCGGGCAAAACGTTGCTTGAGGCGCCAACGGCGGGCTCCGGCGCGACTTGCCAAAGCTGTGCGCACTGCCCATGGATGGCCATGAATGGCCTAGAGAATCTGCTTGCAGTGCTGGAAGATGAAAACGGCTGTGGGCAGGAAATTCAGGTGGACGAGTCCGTACGTGTCGCGGCCATGCAGCCGTTAAATCGGATGCTGGAGTTTTCCCGTTCGTTAAAAGGCTAGTGTGCTTTAGCTATTTCTCTTCTTTCGACTGCGTCTCCATTTCGTGAAGGCGAGCCTTAATACGGCTATGCAGTGGGAAGCTCTTCTTGCTGTTATCAAGCGCATAACGCATTTGCGCAAGGGCAGCGTCATCGCGTCCGTTCAAAAAAAGATACTCTCCTCGCGCGAGGTGGGCTTCAGCTAGCTCACCTTCCTTTCCCCAAGCATCAGCAGCAAGGCGCCAAAGCCCCGCGTCTGATGGGCGCTGATGTAGTAACGGGCGCAGCAACGCCTGAGCCTGTTTGGGCTGACCGCTTTTGATTTGGCTATAGGCGAGCATCACCGTGACAGCGTAATTGCCAGGCATGAGTTCTTGCAGGTCGCGCAGCCTCATCATCGCATCTTCATGGCGTTCTTCGGCTTGGTCTATTTCAGCTAAGCCGAGCCGATACCAATATTCATTCGGGTGGTGTGCGGCGAGTTTAGAGAGTATTTCTCTGGCCTTGTCGTATTCACGGTTGCGTAGGTATGACACGGCGAGACCGTAGGCAGTGGTTTGCCGGTGTAGGCTGTCGCCGGTGCTTTTAAATTGGCTGCGAAAATGGGCAACGGCATTTTCGGGTGAACCTAAAAAACCGGAAGAAACGCGGGCTTTGATGAGTCGGAAATGGAGTGAGTCATGCAGCAACACCGTCGGTAATGTTCGGGCCCGACCGCGGGCATCTGCGATTCGATCTTCGGTGATGGGGTGGGTCATGAGAAATTCAGGCGGTCTGCTGTTGAGCTGTTGGCCGCGTAACAGTATTTCAAAGAAGGACGCCATGGCTTCTGGGTCCATGCCTGCGCTGACTAACGTGTGCATGCCGACGCGATCAGCTTCACGCTCTTGGTTGCGAGAGTAGGCGAGCTGAGAATGTATCGCTGCGGCTTGGCTGGTCATGATGCCCGCCATGCCGGCCTCCGCGTCGCCGGCAATTGCGACTGCGAGACTGGCCAGCATTGCCGCGAGGACAGCCTTGTTCATACGCTGACTTTCGACGAGTCGGCGACCAAAGTGGTGCTGGCTGACGTGAGCAATTTCGTGCGCAACAACGGCAGCAACTTCGTCTTCGTTGGCGGCATTAAGATAAAGCCCTAGATTCAATCCGATCACACCGCCCGGCACCGCAAAAGCATTAATATCTTTGCTGTTGATAACAATGATGGCGAGATCGGGTTCTTCCAAATCAGAATGTGACGCGAGTCTATAGACAAGGTTTTCTGAGTATTCCTGTATCAGCGGGTCGGAAAGGATGGGTAATTGCCCACGGATTTGCCGTAGCCAAGAGCGCCCGAGTTTGTACTCTTGCTCTGCGGACAGCGGCGACGCGCTCACACCCCCAAGGTCTGGCAATACTGATTCAGCGTTGGCCGTCCACGGCATACATAAGCAGAGGAGGGCGAAGAAGAGGGCAGCATTAGTCCTAATCAAGGAGATAATCTCGCTGCGCTAACCGAGCAGATATCGTTGCCCCAGTTGAGTGCGCTAGCATACTGTCTCTCAATTGGCTTGTTATGCAGCCGGCAGGCAAGTTATACAAAAGTCGTCTCCATAAAGGTCTTGTTGACGCGGCATTATCTCACGCGCCGCAGACAGTTTTTGCTACAGTACGGTAATAATCAATAGGAAGTCCGTAACCTGTGAACCAAACGCTTATTGCCTCTGTCGAAGTGGACGCGCAAAACTTAGTGTGCCCAATGCCGTTGCTTAAAGCACGGCAAGCCATGAATCATTTGCCTGAGAACGGATTGTTGCATGTCACCGCGTCAGACCCGGGCGCGCTGCGCGACATACCCGCTTGGTTAAGACAAGCGGGTCACCAACTGGTTCATCAATCGGAGGAAGACGGAGTGCTACATTTTTGGATTCGTCGTCAGCAGGAGGCAAAAGACTGATGTTTGCGGTGATTAAAAACTGGTTTATGACGTACTTTTCTGACGAAGAAGCGGTTTACCTGTTTCTGTTGTTGGTCGGTGGCCTCTTGGTTGTGGTGTTTTTTGGGCGAATGCTCGCGCCAGTGATGACCGCTATCGTGTTGGCGTATTTGATGCAGGGGTTGATTAACAGTTTGACGCGGCACGGCATGCGCAACAGCGTGGCGCTGTATTTGGTGTTTGTCTTATTCGTTATGTTGCTACTGACGTGCTTGCTTTTGCTTGTGCCGATGGTTTGGAAGCAAACGTTAACATTGTTGCAAGACCAGCTACCGAGGTTGCTCGGTAAAACCGAAAGCTGGTTGACTGAGCTACCGGGTCGTTATCCGGATGTGATTTCAATCAGCCAAGTGGAACAGATCGTGGGCTCGGCAAGAGCGGCGATGGCGCAGGCGGGGCAATCGGCTGTAAGCCTGTCGTTGGCGTCTATTCCTGGGATTGTTCAGGCAATGGTGTTTATTGTGCTGGTGCCTTTATTGGTCTTTTTCTTTCTCAAAGATCGCGAAAAGCTGATTGCGTGGTTGTTGCGATTACTGCCCGATAGGCGTCATGCACTAGGGAAGGTGTGGAAGGAGATGGATCAGCAAATTGCTAATTACGTGCGCGGTAAAGCGGTTGAAATTTTGTTGGTGGGGGCCAGCACGTTTGTCTGCTTTTCGGCGTTTGGGCTCCATTATGCGGTGCTGTTAAGTGTGCTGGTTGGCCTCTCCGTGGTGGTGCCCTATATCGGCGCAACCGTTGTCACGGTGCCGGTTGCCGTGGTGGGTTGGGTGCAGTTCGGTTGGAGCCCAGACTTTGCTGTGGTCATGGTGGTCTACGGTTTTATTCAGTTTCTTGATGGCAATATTCTGGTGCCGTTGCTGTTTTCGGAAGCGGTGAACCTCCATCCGGTGGCGATTATTGTTGCCATCCTCGTGTTCGGTGGGCTGTGGGGTTTCTGGGGTATTTTCTTTGCGATTCCGCTGGCGACGTTGCTTAAAGCGGTGTTGGATGCCTGGCCACAATGGCGCCAGACGGCTGAGGCGGCTAGACAGGAAGCGTCTTAGTTTAAGTGTTATTTAAGTGCTGGAGTGTGGTGAGGCGAATACAGTTGTCGGTACCTTGATCCAGATCGCTTGGGTTGTTGCTCTCTTTGCTGCAATAAAAGCGGGCTGCTTTTGTAGTGCCCTAGCCGTGATTCGTCTTCGTCTATGCGATGCCACGTGAGGCCGCTATCCAAACTCCACTTTAGCGCGACAGGCGTTCCGCTATGGTCGCATCGCTCGAAAGCAATGATATGCTCGGCATTGCGCGCACTGTTTGTTGTCTGATACCAGATGAGTAGATCGAGATCACGGCCTCTAAACCATCGCCGCCCTTGGCGATGGTTGGCGTCGCTGATGATTTCTTTGAGCATGTAGAATAGGTGGCCACAGAGCTATGAGGTTTTAAAGGCTTTTCACTGCCTCAAGTACTTCGGCAGCATGGCCCGTCACTTTTACCTTGCGCCACTCTTTCGCAAGCTTTCCGGTTTCATCAATGATAAACGTGCTGCGGTCTATGCCAAGGTATTCTTTGCCATAGAGCTTCTTCAGCTTAATCACGTCGAAAATACCGCATAGTACTTCCTCTTCGTCGCTGAGCAGCTCGAATGGGAACTCTTGCTTCGCCTTAAAGTTCTCGTGACGCTTTATGGTGTCGCGGGAGATGCCGAGGATGTCGCAATTTTCTTTCAGGAATTGCGGGTAGAGTTCCTTGAAGTCATTTCCCTCGGTAGTACAGCCGGGAGTGCTGTCTTTAGGGTAAAAATACAGTACGAGTTTTTTACCCTTAAAATCCTTTAACGCGAGCTGCTTGTCGCTGGTCGCGGGCAGGGAGAAGGCGGGGACTTTTTTGCCTACGGCAATGGACATAAAGCGTTCCTTATTTAAGTTCGTCGTGTGGTGTGTAAAAGGGCTGCGGATACCCTTTAAGCAGGTTTACGTTGTGCATTCAGGCTGGCGTCGAGGTTGCGCTCTTCACAAAAGTCGATGAAGGCGTCGCGCAACTTTCCGATGGACTCTTCCACAGGAATGCTTAACGCAAGGTGAATGCTAAACATGGTGGTGCCAGTGTGTGGCGCGGCATAGGTGCCTGTGCTTAGGTCGTCGATATTGATCGCCCGTTGAGAAAAGAAGTTGGCGATTTCGTGAACAATGCCCGGATGGTCTAGTGCAATCACGTCAGCGCTGTAGGCTAGGGCCTTGGGGCGGTTTTCCGGTAGCGCGGTGCGCTTAAAGGTGAGCGTTAGGTCGAGATTGCTTTCGAGTGTGGACTGGTCTTGCTCGAGGGCGGTGAGTGTTTGTTCGCTGCCCGAGACCAGCATGAGCACTGCGAATTCGCCGCCCAAGATCGTCATCCGCGAATCAAGAATGTTGCCTTGATGAGCGAGTATCGCCCCAGTCAGTGCGTGGACAATACCGGGGCGGTCGGAACCTAGTGCGGAAATAACGATCAATGAGGCCATGGGGCTTCCCTTATATGTTTGTTATGTTTGTTATGTTTGTCATGCGTTCGCGTGTGCCTAGCGGCCCCTTCTTAGGAGAACGGACAAATATACGCCCACAAGCATACCTACAAGCATGGTAGCGCTAGAGGGGCTAGGCTTGAAGTCCCTGTTTACTTCTGTTGCCATGCCTTGTGAGTGTGCGGGGTGGGAAGTACCATTAGCGGCCTGACAACTTGACGATTTGGAATGGTGAGCAGCAGTGAAAATCTCCGGCAGCATTGTAGCGTTAGTGACACCGATGCACTCAGATGGCGCAGTGGACTGGGAGTCATTGCGCAAGCTAGTGAACTGGCATGTGGAGCAGGGTACAGACGCAATCGTCGCGGTTGGGACGACGGGTGAGTCGGCGACACTCGGCTTTGAAGAGCATGATCTGGTTATTCGTGAAGTGATTTCCGCTGCGGCGGGGCGTGTACCGGTGATTGCTGGCACTGGCGCGAACTCGACTGATGAGGCCATTCGGATAACACGTGGCGCGAAGGCTGATGGTGCGGATGCTTGCTTGTTGGTGACGCCGTACTATAACAAGCCGACACAAGAAGGCTTGTACCAGCATCACCTTGCGATTGCCAAGGCTGTTGATATTCCACAGATTTTGTACAACGTTCCCGGCCGTACGGCTTGCGATATGTTGCCGGAGACGGTTGAGCGTTTGAGCGCCGTGCCAAACATTATCGGCATTAAAGAAGCGACCGGTAATCTGGAAAGGGTGCGTGAAATCCGTCAGCGCTGCGGTGAAGACTTCCTTATTTATTCCGGTGACGATGCGACGGCAACGGAAGCCATGCTGCAAGGTGCATGCGGCGATATTTCAGTCACCGCAAATGTTGTACCTGCGCAAATGGCTGCGATGTGTAAAGCAGCAATCGCGGGCGACGCCGAAACGGCCCGTAAGTTGAATGCAGAAATCGAAGCCCTACACCGTGATTTGTTTGTTGAGTCGAACCCAATACCCGTGAAGTGGGCGCTATATGAAATGGGCCTGATTGGGAGTGGCATTCGATTGCCATTAACGATTTTATCGGAGCCTGCTCAAGAACGTTTAACGCCTGTCTTACGGGCGTGTGGACTAATTAAATGAAGCAACTAGAGCAACATAAGCAGTATTGGAATTTCAGCTTAGCGACTGCGGCGGTGTTGGCTATGACCGTGGTGAGCGGCTGCAGCGTCCTGCCCAATCATCATCTTGATTATCGTAAGGCTGAATCGATTGAGGCAATGGCTGTGCCGGACGATATGGTGTTTATCGGTGAGCAAGCGTTGTATCCGGTGCCAGACGGAAAACCAACGCCTGAGTATGAAAGCACTAAGAAAGACACTATTCCGAAACCGCCGCAGCTATTAATAAAGGGCACGGTTGAAGATGATGCACCGTTACCTGCCGAAGGTGTGGATGCGACAAACACTCGCGTTGTTATGGCGCGCGATGGGAATGGCTACCCAATTATTATGATGCATACGCCATTTTCATGGGCATGGGAGTACGTGTCCCAGGCGCTGACGGCGACAGACCTCAAAATCGATGACAGAGATAGAGATTCCGGTACGTTTTATATTAAGGCGCCGAAAAAATATGAGATTGACGGCCGTGAAGTTCAGATTAAGTTGAGCCATACAGCAAACGGTATTCAGATTGCGGTGCTTAATAAGAAGGGCACTAGCTTGCTCGATAAGACTTCCGGTCAAAAGGTTATTCAAAGACTTTACGACGAGCTGTGAGATTTGCGTCGATAGGCAGTGGCAGTAAGGGCAATGGCACGCTTGTTTCCTCCGGCGATGCGTTATTGTTAGTCGATTGTGGTTTTACGGTGAAGGAAACAGAGAAGCGTTTAGAGAGTTTAGGCGTTTCAGCGGCAGATCTGTCTGCGGTCTTGGTTACCCATGAGCATGGCGATCATATTCGGGGTGTTGGTGCATTAGCGCGTCGATATAAGACGCCCGTGTACGCGACGTTTGGATCGGTCGCTGCAGCGGCAGAGCGGCGTAATGGTTTGCACGGGTGTGAAATTGTAGAAGTGCGTCCAGAGCGTACTTTTTCTATAGGACCCATTAGTTGCTTACCTGTGCCGGTTCCCCACGATGCGCGCGAGCCTTGCCAGTATGTTTTTGATGTCAGTGGTTGCGTGCTAGGTGTGTTAACCGACTTAGGGTCTTTAACACCGCATGTTGTGGAATGTTATGCCGAATGCGATGGGCTGTTGCTTGAATGCAATCATGATCCTGAAATGTTGCTGAATGGGCCGTATCCGCAATCACTGAAGCGGCGCGTTGGCGGTCCTTATGGACACCTTAGTAATCAACAGGCCGCGACGTTGTTGAAGCAGTGCAATGTTGATCGATTACAGCATTTGGTGCTGTCGCACCTTAGCGAGCAGAATAATTCTCAAGAGCATGCGCAAAGCGCTATTTTGAGTGTTTTAGAAAGCGGGCATGAACGTCTTAAGGTGGCCAATCAAAGTGATGGGTTTGATTGGCTCGAACTAGTCTAACGCCAAGTGGCGATTCATCAGGATCAGTAAATGGAAAAGCGTGAAGAGTTGTACGCAGGTAAAGCAAAGTCGGTTTACACAACGGACGATGCCAATCTTTTGGTATTGGTGTTTCGTAACGATACATCTGCGTTTGACGGAAAACGTATTGAGCAGCTGGATCGTAAAGGTGCGGTGAATAATCAATTTAATGCTTTCATTATGCAGAAACTATCTGCTGCGGGAATCCCTACGCATTTCGAGAAACTGTTGTCACCAACCGAAGCACTAGTGAAAAAGATGGAAATGATTCCACTTGAGTGTGTGGTGCGGAATTTTTCGGCAGGCAGTCTAGTGCGTCGCCTTGGCGTCACGGAAGGTGAAGCGTTGAACCCGCCGACGTTTGAGTTATTTCTCAAAAATGATGCGCTCGGTGACCCGATGGTGAATGAGTCCCATGCGCAAAGTTTCGGCTGGGCAACGCCGGAACAGATCGAAAAAATGCGAACGTTGACGTTTAAAGTTAACGAAGTGCTCGCGGCGTTGTTCTTGGAAGGCGGCATGCTGCTGGTTGACTATAAGCTTGAATTTGGCGTGTTTAACGGCGAGATTGTTCTTGGTGATGAGTTTTCTCCTGATGGCTGCCGTTTGTGGGATAAAGATACTCGCGAGAAGCTCGATAAAGATCGTTTTCGTCAAGGTCTTGGGAATGTTGTTGAGGCGTATGAAGAGGTAGGGCGGCGCATTGGTGTGGAATTCCGCTACGAGTAAAGCAGCGGACCCCTGTCCTGAAGCCATCCTTAGGCGAAACGGTTCGATCAGAAGGTTGGGCGGTACAGACTGGGCTTGCCTTCACTGGCTGACTGTATTTGAATAAGGTTGGTCTGTTGTTACTGCTCTTCGCAGGGCTCGGCAGTGTGGATCTGCTGGCTTGAGCATCAGTCAGTTTGTAGTGAGAAATTGATTGAACCCTAATAGCTTTCATTTAAATCAGTACTAGGAGTGCCAAATGAAAATGATAAAAAGAGCTGCCATGCTTGCACTATTAGCATCCATGTTGAGCGGATGTTTTTTAACCAAACTTGTTTCCACTCCAATGCGCGTTGTTGGCTCTGCCGTTTCGGTTGTTGGTGCAGTGGTTTCTATTGTGCCAGTTGCAGGTAACTCTGCAGACGAAGCGCTTGAGAAAGTTGATGGTGCAATTGATACAGCGGCAGATAGTGTCGATGCAGTGCCCATTTGATGATGTTTTGCTAAAAAGGCGCCTTCGGGCGCCTTTTTTTTGTCTGTGATGTTGCACGTTGGTAGGGCGCGCTGGTTGTGACGTCAGTTTATACCTTGGTTGAAGACGTGTTGGATGGGGATTCTCCTTGGCAGAGCAGGTAGGAGGCACACATTTACTGAAGAGTGCTCCACAGCCATATTTAGAGATGAATCCGGCGTATAGGGAGCATTTGCGGGCAGGAGGGGTGTGAATGGCCACGAGGCCTGCGTAGGCAGGCGGTTACAAAGATGCTACGGTCGTGGACTTGTTATTAGGGGTGGGCTTCACCAAAATAGCCTCAACCTGCCAGAAGCATAAGGCATAAAAACAATAATTCAGTATTTTAGCTGGGGTAGTCGATTGAATTTCCTTCGTATGTTTATCCTTGCGCCATCGTTGCTGGCGCTTAGCCTTAGTGCGCAAGCGGAGCTGCTCATTGGTTTAGGCCATATTGAGAAGATGACCGGGCCGAGCATCGAGTGGGCTGGAGAGCACAATAGCTTCTATGTCATGCCGGCTTACAAATTGAACGGTGGCGGCATTAATACCGATGAGTTGCGCTGGGTTGCTGGTGCGCGGCATCGTCTTGAGCGTGGCTTAACCTCCGAGAGTGGCTTCTATACCGGTTTTATCATTGGCGACTTTGGCAAGCATCGCTATGAGCGGTTAGGGGCAGGGCTGCAGCTAGGGCATCAGTGGGTAAAGCAATACACGCGCATTGCCGTAGATGGCGGCATGGTCGCGCTTGAGCGTGACCCAGTACTAAACTTTAGAACTGAACCCCTGTTTGTTCTGGGTATCACGATTAGTTTGCGCAAATAATCAGCACCCTCCTTTTATGTATTTCTGCACCACGAAGGGGTTGTTTGTCCACAGCTTGTCGTCGTGTTGATAAAATCATGTCAAGATGTTTTCCTAACTTATTGAAATTGCGTGGGCATTTGTAGCTAATTGATTTTATTGGGTTTTTTTATTCGGTTGTTTTTTCAACATTTTGACATATGTCCCTGAGTTCGCGGCGTTCAGCCACTTCCCACCAAAGAATCCACAGAGTTGTCCACAGATTCTGTGGGTAACTTTTCGCTCTGTTGTTCCATGTTTATTATTTCGCCTAACTCATTTGGACTCTTGATCACTTCCTGTGCAAAGTGCCATCGGAATTACTTGCTCAGGAATAACTGTGCTTTCCTTTATTCTTATCTCTGTACTATAGTCGGACAGCGTTAATTAAATTGTTCGACATCCCTAATTTTGCCAGTGTGGTCACATCTCATGAGCTTTTTGGCGCAGGAAAGTCTTTCGGAACAAATAGCACAGCATCTGGCGAATCAAATTATTCGTGGTGAGAGCCTTGCTGGGGACAGAATTCAGGAGCTGCGCATTGCCAGTGAACTGGAAGTGAGTCGCGGTTCCGTTCGTGAGGCATTGCTGATACTTGAACGTCGACACCTTATCGATATTTTGCCGCGCCGTGGAGCGGTGGTGAAGGATATGTCTGAGGCGCATGTACGTAGCCTTTACGAGTTAACACAAGTGCTGCTGGGCTTGGTTGTTCGTAAGGCAATCAAGGTTATGCGCGAAGATGACCTAGATCCGTTTATTGCAACGATCCATGACCTGCAAATGCGTTTGGATGAGCGCGATGTGGATGCATTCTTTAACGCTAGCTTTCGCTTTTTAGAGTTAGCGTACCCGTTTTCACGCAACCCCTTTGTCGAAGACATCATGACCAACCTTCAGCCAGCGGTTCAGAGAGCCTATTACATGGCGCTGCATATTGATCCGGAAGAGATGAAGGAGTGCCTTAGTTTCTTTAAGGCAATTATTGAAACTATCTTCAGACGAGACGTGCGCTCGGCGCTGGAGATTATTCGCGAGTTCGCAGAGCACCAGTCCACACTCGTGCAGGAGTCTTTAGTGCGAGCGCGGCAGATTGAAGTGGCTTGGGGCGCGCGCCGTAAACGCTAAGGCATTTCGTCGCGGCCTGTCGTTTATCGGCGCGGCGGTTTAGCCGGGCATGCGTGTCGCTTGTTTCATTAGCTAAGTCTTTTCGTGTCTCGGTGATCCTGCTCAATCTTGCCATCGCCACTTTGCTTTGTAAGCTGTTCGGCTAGCGGATCTGAGTGCTTTATCGGCAGTCCCGATAGGGTCTCCAGCCAGATCATTGTGCCGGCAATAACGGCCACTGGCATGATGAGCAAATTCAGCAAAGGGATCATGGTTAGTGCAAGCACAGCGCAGCCAAAGCTAAGTACCAGTACCTTCTTTGTGCGCAGGGCGCGCTTCATGTCGTGAAAACTGGTTTGGCGAGTGTCTGCACCATAGTCAATGTATTGCACCCCGATCAGCCACCCTGACCATAGAAACCAAATCACTGAGGCGAATATATTGACGCCTGGTATCAGCCAAACAACGGCGACGACGATCAATACCAATACGCTGCGCCACAGCCAATCCCACGTTTTACGTAACTCTCGACTAAATGTTCGAAGAATCATGGCGCCTGTAGATTCGGGGGCTAGCTCGGAGGCGCAAATGCGATGATCGACACGTTCCGCGAGTAGCCCCATAAACGGTGCGGCAATCAGCTGTACGGCAATGGTAAAGAATGAGGCAAATAAGGCGAGCAGTAGAATCCAGACGAGCACAATGGTTGCGCTGATCAAAAAATCAACGACGGGCGCAAGGAATGACCAGAATCCGGTAATGCTGGCGCCGGCCCAGCTGCTTATCCACGTGGATAGGGCGCTGCCAGCAAGATAGTACAGGCCGCCGAACAATATGAGGTTGAATAGCGCTGGAATGACCACCCACGGCAGCAGGGGTTTTTCGCGTGCCAGCCGCCAGGCCCGTAGCAGGTAATTGAGTGCAGAAAAGGCTTGCGTCATAAGGTTCTCCGTTGGGGGCATAGTCTAGCGGAATTTCACTAGAAATGGCCTCCTGCGATCTGTCGATTTGTGTATCCGAGACATGCACAACGGGCTTCTTCCCTATACACTAGCCGCTTCGACAGAGTAGGGGGCCGAGCCTCATTTACAGGCGGCCTGAGTAGGCGCACCGGATAGGCCTTTACAGGTCATCCTGTGGCGCGGACGCTCTGTAGGTGAGTCGGGCTGCGCCGAAAAAACGACCGGATGCTTAAGAAGCATTGCGGCGTTCCAGTGTCACTAATGCGCGACAGTAATATCCTTATTGTATTAACAATTACACGGCATCGCCGGACGCGGTGCCTTTACGAGTCCTGAATAGTTATGCGACTGAAAAGTATAAAACTCGTTGGTTTTAAATCATTTGTCGATCCGACGACCGCGTCTTTCCCGACGAACCTGACGGCCGTTGTCGGTCCGAACGGTTGCGGTAAGTCAAACATCATTGACGCGGTGCGTTGGGTGATGGGTGAGTCGTCCGCGAAGTATCTGCGCGGTGAGTCGATGACGGACGTCATTTTTAACGGTTCGAATGCGCGTAAACCTGTCGCTCAAGCGTCTATCGAATTAGTGTTTGATAATGCTGAAGGGAAGCTTGCTGGTGAATACGGAAAGTTTTCTGAAATCTCGATCAAGCGACAAGTTTCTCGTGATTCGCAGTCCGGTTATTTTTTGAATGGCACCAAGTGCCGTCGTAAAGATATTACCGATATTTTTCTGGGTACCGGTTTGGGGCCACGCTCTTACGCGATTATTGAACAGGGCATGATCTCCCGTCTGATTGAGGCCAAGCCAGAAGACCTGCGTATTTATATTGAAGAAGCAGCGGGTATTTCCAGATATAAAGAGCGTCGTCGTGAAACTGAAAGCCGTATGCGTCGTACTCGTGAGAACTTGGAACGATTGACGGATATCCGTGAAGAGCTTGGGCGTCAGATTGATCGCCTGTCTCGTCAGGCTGCTGCGGCAGAGCGGTATAAACAGTTTAAGCAGGAAGAAAAGCAAAAGAATGCAGAATTACGTGCTTTGCGCTGGCGTGTGCTGAATGTTCAGGTCGAACAGGTTGAATATGTTCTGCGTGAACTAGAAGTGGCCGTTGAAGCCAAGATTGCTGAGCAGCGCCATGTTGACGCGGAATTGGAGCGGTTGCGTGATGGGCACACAGGCGTGCAGGATCGATTTAACGAAGTTCAGCAGCAATATTATGCGCTGGGTGCGGAGGTCGCACGTCTTGAGCAAACGATTCAGCATCAGCGTGAACGTAAAACACAGCTTAACGAAGAGCTGACGCAAGTTGAGCGAAGCTTGGCAGAGTCTGATGAGCATTTACGCATCGATGCGGAAAAAATTGCTGAGTTGGATGCACGTCTCGCTGAAGTTGAGCCTGAGCTTGAGTTAATTCGTGAGCGCGAAATGTCTTCTGGCGAAGTATTGCAAAGTTCAGAAGAAGCGATGCAGATATGGCAGCAGGAGTGGGAGTCGTTTAATCATAGTTCAAACGAATCTCGCCGCCAGGCGGAAGTTGAGCAGTCGCGCATTCAGCATCTTGATACGTCGATTGAGCGTTTGACGGACCGCATGGAGCGTCTGACCAAAGAGCAAAGTACGTTAGATGCGCAGCCGTTAGCGGAAGAAATGCGTCGCTATGAAGAGCAGGTGGCGATGCAGCGTGAGCAGCTTGAAGAGGCAGAGCAGCGCGCTGAAAAAGTTCAAGATGAAATAAATCAAGCGCGCCGCGAGAACGGTGAGCGCGGACGTTCGCTCGAAGAGCAGCGCGATACATTACAGGGCCGGAAAAGTCGTCACGCAACGCTCGAAGCGCTTCAGAAAGCCGCGATGGGTGATGACGGCGCGGTAAGCGAATGGTTAGAGCGTCATCAACTCGGCGATAAGGCGCGTTTGGCCGATCGATTGGAAGTGCAGCCGGGTTGGGAAACAGCCGTTGAATCCGTTCTGGGCGATGTGCTGCAGGGGATCTGCCTTGAAGGCCTTGATTCCGTGGAAAGTTGGCTCGGAGATTTAGCCCACGGCCGGGTTTGCTTGTTAACGGCATCTTCTGGCGCGGGTGGCGCAGGCGATAAAGGCACGGCGTTGTCGTCACTGGTTTCAGGTCAGGTGCCTGCAGTGCTGAGCAATGTTTACGCGGTGGATGATTTGCCGGCAGCGTTGGCGATGCGTTCTGGTTTGGGTGCGCACGAATCGGTTGTGACCCGTGATGGTATTTGGCTTGGTAGTGACTGGTTGAAAGTTAGTCGCGAGCGAGATCAAGAGGCGGGCGTTTTGGCTCGTCGTCGTCAGCTGGAAGAGTTAGCCGAGCAGATTGAGCAGGGCGATGAGAAAGTCGCTGAGCTTCGCGAGAAAATGGATAGCACGCGCGAGCATATTCAGTTGCTGGAAGAAGAGCGTGAAGATCTGCAAAAGCAAGCGAGTCGCTTTGGTCGTGAGCTCGGTGAAACCAATGCGCAGATTAGCGCGCGCCAAGTTCGTCTTGAGCAAATCACTATGCGTCGTGAGCGCCTAGGTAAAGAGCTTGAAGAATCTTCATCACAGCGCGAATCAGAACAAGGCCAAGTAAAAGAGGCGCGCGCAATACTGTCTGAAGCGTTGGAATCGATGGCGCAGGATAGTGAGCAGCGCGAGGCGTTATTGTCGCGTCGTGATGAATGTCGCAGCCAGTTGGATGACACCCGGCAGCGCGCCCGTCAAGATCGAGATCAATCTCATCAGTTGGCGATGGAAGTGCAGGGTGCCCGAACACAGGTCGATTCGTTACGTCAGGGGCTTGATCGTTTAGATGCGCAAACCAACGGGTTGCGCGAGCGTAAAGAGTTACTCGACCGGCAAATGAATGAAGGTGATGAGCCGGGCCAAGACTTGAAGCAACAGCTAGAAGAAAAGCTGGAGCAGCGTCTAGAGGCTGAGCAGGGCTTGATGGAGGTTCGTCGTGAGTTGGAAGCTATCGAACACACCATGCGCGGACATGAAGGTAGTCGTCAGCAATATGAAAGCCAGACGCAGGAAATTCGCGGCCGCCTCGATCAGAAGAAAATGCAGTGGCAGGAAATTAAAGTCCGTCGTTCTACGGTTGAAGAGCAATTAGTTGAGGCGCAGTTTGATCTCGCCACGCTGCTCGAGCTATTGCCGGAAGATGCAGATGACCAAGAATGGGCTGCGGAGCTTGACCAGATCGGCCAGCGTATTTCGCGTTTAGGTCAGATCAATCTTGCGGCTATTGACGAGTTTAAGCAGCAGTCTGAGCGCAAAGATTACCTTGATCGCCAAAACGCGGATCTTGAAGACGCGTTAAAAACATTAGAAAACGCGATTCGTAAAATTGACCGAGAAACGCGGACGCGTTTCAAAGAATATTTCGATCGTATTAACCAAGGGGTGCAAGAGCTGTTCCCGAAAGTATTCGGCGGAGGGCATGCATACCTTGAGCTAACCGGCGACGACCTTCTCGATACGGGTGTTGCGATTATGGCGCGTCCGCCTGGTAAGCGTAATAGTACGATTCATTTGCTGTCCGGTGGTGAAAAGGCGCTGACAGCGCTGTCGTTGGTATTTGCAATCTTCCGTCTGAATCCGGCGCCATTCTGTATGCTCGATGAGGTTGATGCGCCGCTGGATGATGCTAACGTTGGCCGGTTCTGTAACTTGGTTCGTGAAATGTCGCCGGTTGTACAGTTTATTTATATTTCGCATAACAAAGTGGCGATGGAAATGGCTGAAAACCTAATGGGTGTCACCATGCACGAGCCAGGTGTTTCTCGCTTGGTGGCGGTGGATGTGGATGAGGCTGCGGAAATGGCTTCAGCTTAATCTGTTTGGGTGCTTGCTCTAAGTTTTACTTCAGTTAAGGGACGTGGCGGTAATGGGTCTGAATCTTGAAACCTTGATCGGCATTTTAGTGGTATTGATTTTGCTCATACTCGCTGACGGTATTCGCCGCATGGTGCGCGACCGCAGTGGTCGCTTAAAAGTGCGTATTGATCCGCGAGTGAAAGATTTGCCGGATATTATTGAAGCGCCCAATCGCGAGCTGATCGGCGGTCCACGGACGGTGAACCGAGATGGTTCTGCCAGTCGTGCTCCGAGTCAGAAAGTGACTAACAGTTCTGCTGCCGGAAAACCGGAGCAACATACGTCGCCGCCAGTGGTGATGGAGGCCGAGCCAACGAAAGTATCTGCTGCCACGACGGCAGCGACCCAACCGGATTTATTTGGTGCCTCTGCTGAGAAGGCGCCGGATAAGCATGTTGAATCGGCTGTTGAAAGTAAGCGGGAAAGGCGTCCGGAAGCGGTTAAGCCGCGACAGGAACCGGTTGCGGATAAACAAGAAGCGTCGAAACCTGCGCGTGAAGATATTTTGGAAGTTATTGTGCTGCATATGGTAGCCCATAAGGGGGTGACAATTCCTGGGCGCGACTTACTGCAGCATTTGCTGGAGCAGGGAATGCGCTTTGGTGAGATGAATATTTTTCATCGCCATAGTCAAGTTTCTGGCGGCGAAGATGAACTACTGTTCTCGATGGCAAATGCATTAGAGCCGGGAACATTTGATATCGATACAATGGAAGAGAATACCTTTCGAGCGGCGACGTTCTTTATGAAATTGCCGGGGCCGTCGAAGCCTCTCGCGTCGCTAGATAAAATGCTTTCGGTTATTCGGCAGTTGGCAGAGCGGTGTGATGCTGAGTTACGTGACGAGCAGCATAGTGTTTTAACACCGCAAACCATTGAGCATTTACGCCAGCGCGTGCAAGATTTTGAACGCCGTCAACGCATTAACAATGTCTGATGAAATAAGTGGCGGAGATAGTGTGTCGATCGAACCTTCTGTTTTGGTCGTTCAGTTGCGAGAGCAACTCAACGACTGGAGTTATCGCTACTATATTTTGAATGATTCAGCGGTCCCAGATGCGGAATACGATCGCGTATTTCGACTGCTGCAATCGCTTGAAAATGAACATCCTCATCTCATTTCCCAAGAATCACCGACGCAACGTGTTGGTGCATTTCCATTAGATCAGTTTTCCCAAGTCAGTCACGAAGTGCCGATGCTGTCGCTGGACAATGCCTTCAGCGACGAAGAGCTGATGGCATTTGATCGGCGCTTGCGCGATCGCCTGTCGATTGGCGAAGCGTCAGTTGGTTACGTCGCCGAGCCGAAGTTAGACGGTTTGGCAGTGAGCCTCGTCTATGAAAACGGTCTGCTGGTGCGCGGGGCTACGCGTGGTGACGGTCAAACAGGCGAAGATATCACTGAGAATGTTCGCACTATTCGTTCTATTCCACTGCGTTTACGTGTAGAAAACCCACCGAATCTCGTTGAGGTGCGCGGTGAAGTCGTTCTTCCGCATGTCGGATTTAATGCCCTCAATACGCGGCAGCTAGAGGCGGGGCTGAAGCCGTTCGCCAATCCGCGTAATGCGGCCGCAGGTAGCTTGCGACAACTTGATTCAAAAGTTACCGCACAACGTCCCCTTGATTTTTATGGTTATAGCATCGCCCGTCTTGAAGGCGCGGATATGCCAGCTTGTCATAGTGACATGTTAGCGTTGATGAGTACGCTGGGCATACGCGTCAGCCCTGAAATTCGGCAGTGTATTGGGGTTGAAGGTCTGTTGGCGTTTTATCATGACATTTTGGGCCGTCGTGCGGATCTTGGTTACGATATTGATGGTGTGGTTTACAAAGTAGATCGATTTGATTGGCAAGAAGCGTTGGGTTTTGTGTCCCGCGCGCCGCGCTGGGCAATCGCGCATAAATTTCCTGCACAGGAAGAAATTACACGATTGCTTGATGTGGAGTGGCAAGTTGGGCGTACTGGGGCGATTACGCCAGTCGCACGGCTTGAGCCCGTTCAGGTTGGTGGCGTCGTGGTGAGCAACGCCACCTTGCATAACGTTGATGAAATAGCGCGCTTAGATTTGCGCATCGGTGACAGTGTCATTATTTACCGCGCTGGCGACGTGATACCCAAGGTCGTTGGTGTTATTGCTGAACGGCGTCCGGATGGTGCAGAGCGTATTGTTACCCCACAAACATGTCCCGTTTGCGGCAGTGAAGTCTTTCGTGCCGAAGGCGAGGTGATTGCACGTTGTACAGGTGGCTTGATTTGTGCGGCGCAACAGAAAGAAGCGATTAAGCATTTTGCTTCGCGTCGGGCGATGGATGTTGATGGGCTTGGCGATAAGATCGTTGAAGTACTGGTCGACAAAAATCTGATCAGTACCGTTGCCGACTTGTTTGCATTACAGGCCGAGCAAATTGCCGAACTAGAGCGGATGGGGGAGAAATCTGCCGCAAAGCTTGTTGCGGCATTAGCGGAGAGTCGGGGCACTACCTTGCCACGTTTCTTGTTTGCGCTGGGTATTCGTGAAGTGGGCGAGGCAACGGCGTTGGCATTAAGTAAGTTTTTTGGTGGTTTAGAAGCTGTTATGGCCGCTGATGAAGAGCTGTTGCAACGTGTTCCGGATGTGGGGCCCATTGTTGCGAGCCGTATTCGTCACTTCTTTCAGCAACAGCATAACTTAGATGTTATCCGCTCTCTGCGTGATGCCGGTGTTCATTGGCAGGAATTCGACCCGTCCGATGCTGCCGGTGAGCAGCCGTTGGACGGCGAGACTTGGGTGCTAACGGGTTCAATGAACATTCTCAGTCGTGATCAGGCTAAGGCCTATTTGATCGATCTCGGTGCGAAAGTTGCGGGTTCTGTTTCCGCCAAAACAACGGTGGTAGTTGCCGGCGAAAAAGCCGGATCAAAGTTGGATAAAGCAGAAAAATTGAGTATTCCTGTGATTGATGAGGCTGAGTTTATTGCTCGCTTGCAGGCATTGGGGGTAAGCGTGAAAGAGGCATGAATAAATCCGTACTAATGATCACCTTATTGTCTTTTGTTTGGCTGGGGGGGTGCGCCTCTCAGCCGTCTAATATTGGTGATGTATGCACCGTTTTTGACGAAAACGGTGGCTGGTTTAATAACTGGTACAAGCAGGCGAAGAAGTCGGAAAAGGAATTCGGCGTGCCAGTCTCGGTAATGATGGCAACGATTTGGAAGGAGTCGGCTTTCCAGGCGCGAGCCAAGCCGCCGCGTAAAAAATTACTGGGTTTTATTCCATGGAAGCGACCATCGAATGCGTACGGTTATCCTCAGGCGTTAAAGGGTACTTGGAAGTGGTATCGGGAAGACACTGGACGCGGCGGCGCTGATCGCAATGATTTTGGTGACGCGGTTCACTTCGTGGGGTGGTATTACTACCAGAGCTATAAGCGCAATGGTATTGCTCGTAACGACGCATACCACCTGTACTTGTCATACTACGCAGGGCACGGCGGCTTTAAACGTGGAACGTGGAAAAATAATGCGCACATGAAGAACGCGGCGGCACGTGTGGCGTCGATGGAAAAGGTGTATCGACGTCAGATGGCTGGATGTAAACGGTAGTAGATTACCATTCATCATGGCACTGTGAGCAGTATTGCAACGCTACTATTCATGGATAGCGACTAACGTAAAGCGATGTATGTCATGCGGTTAACTATTACCGCGTGGGTGAAAAAGGGGCGGGGAACGTTGGACACTGAATCGATAGTTTATGGCTGCATTAAGCATTTGCCATTAGGTACGGCGCAAGAGCGCCAGCGCAGTTGTGTCCATAACCGTCGTATTTTACGAGCGCTGCCGGGCGCTGACGCTTGGCCATTTCTGTGCCGTGAGATGTTTTCGACGCCGGGCGATGACGTCTTCTCGGGTCGCTATCAAACACAGGTTATCCATTTTGGGATGTCTTACCGTGCGGTTGAGTACGAGTGGGAACAGTGGGTGAAAAAATTTGAATCGTTGTTGCGTGATATGTACTGGGTTAATGCGGTCGTACACCTAGAAACGGAGCTGTCTGGGCATCACACCTTTGTGTGGGAGTCCGATAGCAGTCATGTGCCTAGTGAGGAGCCGTTGAGTGTGCGCTGCGCTTGGTCCCGGGAGGGAGCATTAGCGTAATCGAGGTTGGGAATGCGCGTCATTGAAAATGGCTAGTTGAATTCAGGTGGTTAGAGGCGAGTAGTGAGATGCGAGTAGTTGAATGTTAGTCCCTTGGGATCAAGTCAACCAAGAAACCTTAACCAGTTTGCTGGAAGAGTTTGTTACCCGCGATGGGACGGACTACGGTGAACGGGAAATATCGGTCGCGTCGCGCGTTGCTCAAGCCATGAACCGGTTGAAAGGCGGAGAGGTGGTGATCTGGTTTGATGCGGTTACGGAGTCTGTGACGTTGATGACCAAGGATGATGCAAATAATGCGGCTGAATTATCGTCGCAACCCGATGCGTCTTCGTGAACGCATTTATAGTCGCGATGTCGGCGCATTAATCTCAGAAAAAGTATTTTTCTTAGGCCTTTGTTGCGATTAATTGCTGGGGCTTGTCTACCTCTTCTTCGGTACAGTTTTTATTTTGAACAGTGATGTCTGCTTGGACCGATTCACTTTTCGTTGCGTTTTGCCTGCCTGAGTGTAAAGCGAACGGGGGCTAGGGCAGCGAGCATGTCATGGTCAATCGGGAGCGGTTCGCCATTAATCATGCAGGCGAGTATCTCCGCGGACAACGGCGTTCCGGTAATGCCGCGGCTGCCATGAGCAATATTGAGCCATAGGCCAGACATCTTCTTGTCGATATCAGCCAGTGAGCCAACCAGCGGTAAGAAATCAGTGCTTTGGCAACGAAAGCCGACCCGGCGGGAGTGTATTTCGATATCGTCGCCTCCCAGATCTCGCCACTGTTTCGGCAGATACTCTTTGAGCTGTTCGATATTCTTCCTGTCGTCATCATCTCTCGGCTTTGGCTCGCTATCCTCAATATCGAATGTTGCGCCGACACAGTGCAGACCATTTATTGCAGGCGTGAGGTAGCCTGCATGACATATCGCGTACGGCCATTTTTCCGAATCTGACGTTTTCTTTACGTAGCTAACTTGGCCGCGGATGTTCTTTAATTTTAGGTCAGGCAGAGAGACTAGGTTTAAGGCCGCAGCGGCGTTGGCCAAAATGACGTGATCGAATGATGCGGTTGATGCGTCGTCGCAAGTCAGTTGCCAGCTGCCATTGTTTAAATGAGACAGCTGACTGATATTTTTCCCGATAATAGTTAGGTTCGCGTGAGACACAAGTCGACCGCACCATTGAGGCGCACTGATATATCCCGCTTGATGTAGAACGAGCGCGCCGTGTGTGTTCGTGCGGCGTTCATTTTCAGGCGTCTTTAGGGGACGAGTGTCATTGATCTTCGGCTCGCTGAGAAGTTCTGCGGGCCATAGTCCACTTCGCAGTGCCGCAAGTGCTTTTTCCGCAAGACGCTCATTCTTTGCAAGTTGTAGTACGCCGGTTATCGCGCCGTCTTGTTCGTTGCTTGGAAACTGCATTGCACGAAATTTTTTCAGTGCGTAGAGATAGCTGCTTTGATAAAAGCGATTTTGAGGCGTTGGATGTGCACTGGGAGTGGTGTAGACGACGCCTGCCAAATTGCCGGACGCGCCACTGGCAACACCTGCTCGATCAAAAAGTTGAACCTGATATCCGCGTTGGGTTAATGCGGCGGCAGTTGTTACTCCTGCGAGTCCAGCGCCGATAATCGCGATGCGTTGTGATCGTTGCGGGGATAGATGTGGTCGCTCTTTCTCCGACGAATCTTTATATGGTGCTTTTTCAATCCAAGTGCCGGTGATTATTTCTCGGTTGCGCGTCGAGCACGGCAAGAGGGATAGGGCGAAACCGACTTGAGCCAACCCTTGCTGCACGTATTCTTCACTGGCATTACTGGCGATAGTTGTACCGGCGTGGCTTAGCTGTGCCATACATTCGAATAACGATGCCTGCCACATAAGGGGATCGTTAGCTGGTGCAAAGCCATCGAGAAACCATGCATCAACGCGAGCCGGCAGTTGCGCCAGCATAGTGTGAGTATCGCCAAACATGAGCGTGAGTGTTATTCGGCCAGCATAAAGAGTTTGCCGATGAAAGCCCGGCGTGAGTGATGGGTACTGGGTAATGAGTTCTGTGGTGAATTCTTCTAGCGTCGGCCAAAGTTTGAGTGCTTGAGCTAGATCAGCCTGTGACAGTGGTTGTGCCTCTGCGGCGACATAATGCAGTCTCGCGCCATCTGCCGCGTGCTGCAGAAATGCTTGAGCGGTGACTAAGAAATTCAGACCGGCCCCAAAACGGGTTTCGCCAATAACAAAGTGCTGATTGTTGTGTAGTTCGTTGAAGCGTTTTGTTAAGGCGTTCCCTTCGACAAAAACCTCTCGTGCTTCTGCCAGTCCGTGGGTTCGGCAGAAATAACGCGTATTGAAGTGCGATGAGAAGGGTTCGCCATTTGGCCAAGTGATCGTAGCCGGTGCAATCGCGCTAAAGTCGCCGTCAGACATAAATGCTGGAGTTCATTGTTGTTAATGGAAAGAGGGTCTGAGTTGTCACGGCGTTAGCGTGCATTATCAGTTAATGAATCCGTCGTGTCGGCAGAGGGTGCGGCGACTGTGTTGACGAATGTATTCAGCGTTGATCGAGCGAGGGCAATATTGTTCACTTTTTCAGAGTCTATTAGTCCGAGACGAATAAAGATCGGGCCGGACCGCCGCAGCATCAGTGTTTGGGTGACGGCTGCTCCGGCTGAAGACGTTGCAATAATACTGGATTCCGCCGTGAGTGCTTGGCTGTCTGGGTCTACGTAGGTTTTTTCATTTTCAATGTCTACGCGTGTCGCGCCGCGCTTAATCAGCTGCTTCACAGCATCCTGTCGCACCTGACCATAATGGCCAGCAATTTGCTGATCTGCGTCCATCTGCTCCCAGCCGCCAGGCAGGGGGTAGATAACAATGCTGAGTGTTTGCCCTGCGTTGCTGGAGGTGTAGCGAAATAATCGAGATGGGTTTCCGCTGGCAGCCATGTCTCCTTGCAGTGTGAAGGGGCCTATTGTTTGTGGGGCTTGGTAGGCGGCAAGATCGACCGAGGCAGGGGGGATTGTCCTTGGTGCGGCCTCAATATTGGTGAGCTCGGGCGTATGGGTGCAGCCGTAGATCAGCAATATCACGGTGCAAAGCAAGAATGTACGCATGGCTTTATCCCTATTTGTTATTAGGTAAAAGATGTTAATCGTTTGTGTGACCGCTTGCAGGCATTGCTGCAGCCTTTACTGAGCTGATATAGCTTTAATATAGCTTTGAGGCAGTAATGGTGGCACATTAATGGACATGAATATGGATTTAGGTATCAAGGAATGATAACTGATTCGGTGCGACACAGCTCATTTCCGTGGGTTTTGTTTAGCATTGTGTCTCTACCTTTTGCGGTCCTTGTCTGGCTGCTGGCCACGTCAGTGTCCGAAAGTTTAGACCGATACCAACGCTTGCACGATACGGTTTCTGTTTTTGTCGCGGGCGAAGCGTTGCTATATCCCCTTGAGGATTTAGGCGTTTATAGCCCAGTGCATATCCTCATCAATCATCCTGAGATTAACCCATTTTTCAATACTGCCTACGATAGGGTTCCGAGGGCATTGGTGGGTTATACCGATTTGCTGCGCGCTACTCCCGACTCAGCTTCAAGTGACTATGCTGCGGTCATTCAAACAGACTGGGCGAGCCTCGACTTAACCACCAGCAACTCTGCGACATTAGGGCCCTATGATGAAGTGGGTCGCCTAACCGAGCGAGTGTATCGCTCGTTGGGTTCGCTACTGTATTTACTTGAGTTTAGTGCAGGTAGGCAGGTTAGTGCTTCGGAATTGTTAATGTTGACGGCGGACGATTTGAAGTCAGTGCGCGCAAGCGTTTCCGAGTTGCACGCGTTATCGCTTTTTATCTCGGTTCGCGGCGGTTATTTGGGGTCGACGGATGCACAGCGCATGGAGGCATCCTGGAGTGCATTTGATGGGGAGTTGCAGGCGTTGTCTAAGCGTCTGTTGAGTATTCGTGCGCGAGGTGTAGAGGCTGCTAGTGCTCAGCGTTTGGCAGAGCTACAGAAGACTCTGCAGAGCTATCGTGAGTTCATCGAGAGCGAGTATCTCCTGGCTGACGTGATTGAAGTGCCGTGGGAAGACGCCAATGATCGTGGCGTCGCGGCGCGCTCGGCGCTTCATCAACTGAGTGCTGAGTTTCTCGGCTTAGCAAATCGGTCGGTTAAAGCTGCGCGTAATCAGAAGGTTATTCGAGATGCGTTACTTTCTCTTGGGCTGGTGACACTGTATTTGGTTGTTTCAGGTATCGGACTGCTGTTTTACCGCTCGCGAGAGAAAATGATGCACGCGCTGGCGGAGAATCATACGAAGAGCCAGTTTCTCGCACGCATGAGTCACGAGATCCGCACGCCGCTAAACGGCGTGATTGGTCTTGCAGAGTTACTGCGTGAAACCAATCCAGATGCTCGGCAAAGGGAATACATAGGGTTAATCGATAGCGCAGGGCGCGCGTTGATTAACTTAGTGAATGACATTCTCGATTACGCAAAAATTGAGGCGGGTAAATTTCAGCTCGATGTCGCTAGCTTCGATGTTCGGAATTTAGTCAATGATACCTGCCAAATTTTTAGCCTTCAGGTTAACGATAATCGTTGTTTGATGTTGTGCATGGTGGCAGATGACGTGCCTGCCAGAGTGCGCGGAGATTCAACACGTATTCGCCAGGTGCTGATTAATTTAATCGGTAACGCGGTGAAGTTCACTCGCGATGGCTGGATTGAAGTGCGTGTATCGTGTCGCGGTGAGGTGGACGGTAGCGTGCAGCTGCGCTTTGAAGTACAGGACTCTGGCATTGGTTTGTCGCCGGACGAGCAGCGGCATTTATTTGGTATGTTTAATCAAGCGTCTGCTGGTGTTGCTACACGTTTTGGCGGTACTGGGCTTGGCTTGAGTATTAGTCGCGAGCTAGTGCGTTTGATGGGGGGCGATATTGATGTCAGTAGTGCGCGGAATTGGGGCTCTACTTTTTGGTTTGATTTGATTCTGCCTATGGCTACTCAGGACGGCTCAGTGGTATCCGACGAGGAATTGCCAGACGAGGAGGGCATTGCTGAGTCGTTGCTCGACGAGCCGGCAGAACAGTTGACCAATGTCGTAACAGACCGTGTGTTGTTGTTAGATGGTTCTGGGCAGCTCGCCAGAATGACCGCTGCTGGCGGCGCCGCATTGGCTCAAGTGAAAGTGGTTTCGACAGCGGCAGAAGCGTTAGCGGCGGTGTCTTCGGGTGAGCCTTTTAGAATGGCGGTGATATACGCGGATCCGGCTTCGACTGATAGTGCCGCAAGTGTGAATGCTCAAGTGACATCGATAGCCGCCACTCATTTACCGATTAAGGTGGTGACAGGCGTGCGTGGAGACCTAGTGTCGAGCTGGGCACCGGACAGCGCGGCAGGCACCTCGCTTGTTACCCGTTCCGTATTTAGTCTTGAGCAGTTAGTACAGCTTTTTCAGGTTGTGCAGCTCAGTGATGAGGACAATGTCCATACGACGCAGCATCGAGTGCCGTGTGATGAGCATTCTGGATTGCGTGTGCTCGTCGCGGAAGATAATCCGGTCAATCAGATTGTGACTCGTGGCTACCTGCGTCGGTTAGGCATTGAGGCTGACATTGCAGAGGACGGTCGCGAAGCGGTGCAATGCTATCGGGATAGACGCGGTCAGTACGACCTTATTTTGATGGACTTGGATATGCCGCTGCTTGATGGGCCGTCGGCCGCAAGGCAAATTCGGGCGCTTGAGCACAGCAATGGCTGGCCACGCATACGAATCGTTGCGCTCAGTGCTCACGCGTTACCAGAGTACCGAGAGCGAGTGGTTGAGGCTGGTATGGATGGGCAGTTAGTCAAACCGGTTACGTTGCAGCAGTTGTCCGATGCGTTGGTTGAGTCAGCTGTGTAGCCTTCTTTGCCTTTGGTATGCGCAGGGGGACCATTGGTCAGGAAATGCCTAGAATCTAGTGATTAGTTCGTATTGTAAAACAGATTTTTGCAAACAGACTGACATAAAGTTCGTATAATATCTCTCATCGTAAAGTAAGGCGCCGCAAACTTATTATGGAGATGAGTCTCATGCGTTGGTCTGTTGTCGTTCTCACATTGATTCCTACATTGGCATTCGCTGCAGCGGGCCAAGAGCAGCGTTTGTGCGCGGCTGCGATTGAAGATGGCGCGTTGGCCGCTGAAGTTGAGTTGTTGGCGAGCACAGGCGAGTATCAGCTAGCGTCCGCTGATCAGCTTCTAACTCTGGATTGTGATGGCGAAACACTACTCACTCGCATGATCGAAACGACTCAGGCCGAGAATCTTGAGTATGCTGTGATTGATATGGGCGCTAACGTCAATCATCCCTTGATTGCTCAAGAGGGTGGAAAGCTGACGGTTGTACAGTATTTGATCCAGCAGGCAGTAGTGGCGCCGAGCGTGGAATCTCGCGAGTTTGCGATGGATTACATGCAAGAGTTACGTGACGTTGATTTCAATCCGAATTTGCTGTCGCTTTCAATGAATTAAAACCTTGTTTGATGTTGATTTGTCTATAAGCCCCTTATGCAAGGGGCTTTTTTTTGTCCATCAGAAAGTGAGTTCCTAGCGCTTATAGATAGACGTTGAGTTTCTCGCGAATAACTCGTTGGATGCTGCTAACTTCCATTCTCGATCTTTCCGTTAAGCGGGCGGGAACGATGCGATGTAAATGCAAGCACGGTGCGTCTTTGCGGAATGCGCGTAGGTCGCCCTTGGTGATAACAGGCAAGAAGGGTTCATGTTCCTTGGATCTTTTCATTAGCGCCCAAAGCCCCGCTTTGAGCGGAACAGGGCGCATAATGCGCTTGCCGTCTTTCATCATCGGCAGGGTTATAAGCAGACCTTCTTTATCGGTCTGCTCATCGGGAATAATGGTGATGCCAGTAGGACGAACGCTCTCTTCGGGAATTCCGTTGAAGGTGTCGTGATAGGCATATGGGTTCGGCAAAATAATCAGTGAGCGATCGTCTGCTTCTGGCACGCTAATTTCGTAGTTGGTATAGAGTTGTGAGACAGGTGCGCTAAAAACGCAGAGCGTGTCTTGGAACTGCTGGACAAATTTTATCGCACGCTGATGATTACTAAAGTGGCTGAGTTGCCAGATTAGATGCTCAGGCGCATTCATCTCTTGATCTGTACTATGCTGTGCGGTTGTATCTGTGCTCATTGACGATGCCCTGCCATGTACTTACTCCCCCCGAGTGTCAACACGAGGCTACCATACTATTTTCTTACCTCATATTGTTTCAGTGCGAAATTGCGGGATATGCACTGCCGTACTAGACGTATTTTTCTCCTTTAATTAATGATTGATATCAAATAGATGCGACTCCCTATTCATGTGGTACTTGAGGAACTAATTGAGGCGCTTACGCAGGGAGCGTCTGCGGTCTTACTGGCTCCTCCGGGGGCCGGGAAAACCACTGTTGTGCCACTGGCATTATATAAAGCGCCGTGGATGCACGGTGGGCGATTAATCATGCTTGAGCCACGCAGAATTGCTGCACGGGCGGCAGCGAGTCGTATGTCGGAACAGCTTGGTGAGCCTGTTGGTGGGGTGGTGGGTTACCGCACTCGCTTTGATAGCCGTATTTCGGACCAGACGCGAATAGAAGTCGTCACGGAGGGCATTCTTACCCGGATGCTCATTGCCGATCCGTCACTGGAGGGTTATCAGGCGGTCATTTTCGACGAATTCCATGAGCGCTCTCTTGCGGCGGATACGGGGCTTGCGCTTGCACTAGAAGCGCAGAAGGTTTTGCGCCCAGATCTGCGCTTACTGGTGATGTCGGCGACATTGGATGGTGAGGCGGTGGCTGAGCTTCTCGGCGGGGCGCCGGTCATTGAGGCACAGGGGCGCAGTTATCCTGTAACAGTGGAATATCGGCCGCCCTCCAAGCAGGCACATTGGATTGATCATGCGGCTCAGATCATTGCTGGTGAAGCCCAGTGCCAGCAGGGCTCGATACTGGTTTTTGTGCCTGGCGTATATGAGTTGACGAGACTGTCGTCGATATTGGCAGCTGGGGGTCCTTTGTCGTTACCTTCCCGCTTTACTCTTCACTCACTGCATGGCGGGTTAGATGCCGCCGCGCAGGACAAGGTGTTGTCTGCTTCGCCGGAGGGCTCCCACAAGATGGTCATCGCCACGGCAATTGCGGAGACATCGCTGACCATTGCTGGGGTGACATTGGTGATCGATGCCGGCTATCAACGATTGCCGGCGTTTGATGCCGCTGTCGGCATGGGACGATTGGAGACGCGGCGGGTGTCGCGCAGTAGTGCGGATCAGCGGTCGGGTCGGGCTGGGCGTGTGGCTCCGGGGCGAGCAATACGGCTGTGGCGTCAGGACGAGGTGCTTGCGACACAGTCTCCTGCGGAAATGTTATGCGCCGATCTAGCTCCGTTGGTGTTGGATCTGGCGCAATGGGGGTGCGCTGATCCGTCCACGTTGAGTTGGTTAGACCAGCCGCCGCTACCGGCGTGGCAGGGTGCCTGTGAGTTGCTGTCGCAATTAGGTTTGTTGAAGCCGAACGGATTGCTTAGTGATCTTGGTCGCGAGTGCCAGCGTCTGCCACTACACCCTCGACTCGCAGCGATGCTGTGCTTTGGTCGACAGCGTCAACTTGGCGTGCTTGCCGCGCAGCTTGCTGTGTTGCTGGAGAGTGGTGAAGGGGCTGGCCAAGGTGGTGCCGATCTTCATTCTCGGCTGGATATTTTTTCTCCGTCAAATCGTCAGCGCGGAGCCGCCACCTTGAAGAAGCAGCTTGATCGGCTGCTCCGGCGCGATGAGCGCAGTAGCATCAACATTGAGGGGGGCGTGGACGACATTGGCCTGTTATTGCTGGCGGCCTATCCCGATCGGTTGGCCCGTCGACGCTCTGGTGCCGCGCCACGCTATCGTTTGCGAAATGGTCGCGGCGTCTGGCTGGCAGATGACGATCAGCTGGCAGGAGAACCTTGGTTGGTTGCCGCCAACGTCGGAGGTGGCGGTCGCGAGGCGCGAATATTTGCCGCAGCCCCGATTAGCATGACAGTGATTGAGGCATTCGCACGGAACGCAATTGAGATTGAGGAAAGCCTGGAGTGGCACGAATCTTCGCAGGGGTTAAGGGGGATTAGGCGCCGCCACTGGGCGGGCTTGGTGCTGGATGAACAGTCATTGCCGACGCACAAGATGGACGATGATGCGGTCAGAGAAGCCTTATTGACAGTCTTGTGTAGAGAAGGGTTGGCGCTGCTCACTTGGTCAGAGTCGATACGCCAATGGCTCGCCCGCGTGCGCTACATGCATTCTTTATCGGATGACGGTTGGCCTGACATCAGTGACACGGCCTTGTTGGCGACGCTCAATGAATGGTTGGGCCCCTTTATGCAGTCCGCAGTGAAACAGCGTAGCTGGCGGGGCTTTGCGCCCGATGACGCGTTGCGGGCCTTGATAGGGTATGCCGGTCAACAGCGGCTAGAGCACCTGTTGCCTGAGACGGTGGCTGTTCCCAGTGGACGGCGTGTCATGGTGGATTATTGTCAGGAGTCTGCGCCGGTGATTCGGGTCAAGCTGCAGGAGATGTTTGGTTTGAGTGAGCTGCCCGTATTGGCTGGCGGATTAGTAGCGCTGCAAGCGCATCTACTTTCGCCGGCGCAACGGCCAATCGCTGTGACGTCGGATCTTGCTGGCTTTTGGTGTAATGGTTATGTACAGGTTCGCAAGGAGATGCGAGGTCGTTATCCAAAGCACCCGTGGCCTGAGGATCCACACACTGCGGTGGCAAGCGCTCGCGTAAAAGCCTCTAGTAAGGCGAACGTTAATAAGAAATAGCAGAACGATTGATGATCGCGTTGATCATGAACGAAGGACTTTTGTTGCCTGCAAATTAATATGAGCTGTGTCACAATTCGCGCTTAGTGCATTTAAAGGTGTGAGCTGGCTGGGGGCGGCCTTGCTCGCATTGTTTTTCGTCGTATCACATATGGCGATAGAAAAATAAACGCAGCTAAGTCGTCTAAGGTCATGTTGTGTACGGCGCAGTTTGCCAAAATTAGGGTGTTGGACACGTTTACCGCAGGTATTGCCGTGAAAGTGTAATGCCGCTGCCAAAAGGCGGTGTATTGGGGGCAAGGATGGCAGGCGCAGTTGTAGATATTGCAGTATTAGGTTCCGGGCCTGCGGGCTTGAGCGCCGCAGCGAGAGCCGCGGAGTTGGGAGTTTCGCATGTTCTGCTTGAAGCAAGCGATCATCTGGCGCTGACGATTCAGCGCTATCAAAAGGGCAAGCATGTTATGGCTGAGCCCGGTTTTCTGCCTTTGCGTAGTGGTATCGATTTCGACGCAGGCACCCGAGAAAATATTCTTGAAAATTGGTACGAGGGAGCCAAAAAGCACAAGGTAAATGTTGCCTTTCGCGCTGAGGTATCCACCATCACAGGCCAGTCAGGTGCGTTCACTATTCGCACGCAAAGTGGCGACAGCTATCAAGCAAAAACAATCGTGTTGGCAATTGGCGTTCAGGGTAATCCGCGCTTATTGGGCGTGCCGGGCCAAGAGGCCGCGTTTGTTCAATATCAGCTTGATGACCCAGACGAATACAGCGAAGAGACAATTGTTGTTGTTGGTGCGGGCGATGCTGCAATTGAAAATGCCGTCGCACTGGCGCGCGATAACCGTGTTTATATCGTCAACCGTCGCGACGAATTTGCCCGGGCCAAAGAGGGTAACCTGACACGTATTACCGACGCCATTGAGCGCGGAAAAATTCAAGGCTTATTTAACACCACGGTAAAAGAAGTCATTAATCAGCCGGAAGAAGGTCGCCCTGGGGTGATCGTACTCAATGGCGCGGATGGCGAAGTACGTATTCCGGTTAACCGTATCATTGGACGGCTTGGGGCTATTCCTCCGCGTGCGTTCGTCGAAAGCTGTGGGGTTAAATTTCCGTCCGATGTGCCTGCGGCGGTGCCTGAGCTCACCCGGCAATACGAATCAAATGTTCCCGGTCTTTATATCATTGGTGCGCTCGGCGGCTATCCCCTAATTAAGCAGGCCATGAACCAAGGTTATGAGGTTGTTGAATATATTCGCGGCAACCCGATAAAACCGGTCGACCATGACCTGCTCGCCAAAAAATTCTCCGCGTTACCGTATAAATACGATGTCGACGAGATGCTCGACTTCCTGCGCAATGAAATCCTGTTGTTTGGACCCGTTAACCCATTGCGCTTTCGTGAGCTGATGCTGGAAAGTCGATTTTCAACGCCGAAAGCAGGGGCGGTTATTTTTGCTCGCAACGATTACACCGATTCGTTCTATTTTGTTCTTGATGGCTGGGTCGAAGTTGTTATCGATGAAGAGAAAGACACACGTATTCGAGTGACGGCGGGCCAGTTTTTCGGCGAGATGAGCCTTATTTCTGGGCGGCGGCGTAATGCGACGGTTTACGCTGGTGAGTTTTGCGTTTTAATCGAAACCCCGCGTCGTTCAATGATGCGACTAATCAGCTCTATTGATGAAGTAAAGCGCCGTATCGATGAGATATTTATTCTTCGCGCGATTCATTCCCAGTTTGCCCCCAACTCTGATCCGAGTGAACTGGCCGAGCTGATCAGCTCGGCGGAACTGAGAACCTATAATCGTGGCGATGTGCTTTTTGCCGAAGGCGAGCAGGGCGATGAGCTGCACCTTGTACGTCGTGGCTCGTTAACGGTTTCGCGTTTTATTAATGGCAAAGACATGGTGTTGTCATATGTGCCGGCGGGCAAGTACGTCGGTGAAATGGGTTTGCTCGGCAATACTAAGCGCACTGCATCTGTGCGTGCGGCGGTGCCGACCGAAACGGTGGTGATGAAAAGCGGGCCGTTTAATGCATTGCTTGACCATCAACCAGAACTAAAAGCCCAAGTAGAAGAGCAGATTAGAGAGCGCCTTAACCTCAACTCCCAAATTGAGGCCGGCGGCGAGGGCGGTAAGATACTGTCGTTTCTGATGGCGCAGGGCTTGGGTGAAGCGACTGATGTGTTGCTGATTGATGAGTCGTTGTGCATACGCTGTGATAATTGTGAAACGGCTTGTGCGGATACTCATGAAGGCACCTCGCGACTGGACCGTGAAGCGGGACCGACATACGCGCAGATTCATGTGCCAACATCATGTCGTCACTGCGAACATCCTCATTGTATGAAAGATTGCCCTCCGGATGCGATTAGTCGTAATGCCAGCGGTGAAGTCACGATTGCAGACAACTGTATAGGCTGCGGTAATTGCGAATCGAACTGTCCATATGGCGTGATTCAAATGGCGTATCCAGGCTCGGAACAACCTTCGGTATGGTCGCGTATTTTATTTGGCGCAACGGGTTCAAAAGCGAAGGCGCCTGATGCGCAGAAGCAAGCGGTAAAATGCGATATGTGTTCGACGTTAAAAGGTGGTCCTGCCTGCGTCCGAGCGTGCCCTACCGGTGCAGCGATTCGGACGAGTCCGGAAAACTTTGTCAATTTAGTTAAGCGGAGCGGTTGAGATGCATCAAAGTTTTTTACGCTTTGCTGATGCGCTTTATATGAAGGTAGCTATTTTGTTGGCATTGGCCAGCATTGTGGCGTATTGGGCCTATGATCCACTTGAGCCGCACAATGGCGGCACGTGGCTTGGCTACACTCTAGGGACGGTTGGGGCTGCGCTGATTGTATGGTTGACGCTTTACGGATTACGTAAGCGATCCTATCGCTCTCGTCTCGGCACTGTTCAGGGATGGCTTTCTGCACACGTTTATCTCGGTGTGTCGTTGCTTATTATTGCAACGTTGCATACCGGTTTTCAGTTTGGATTCAATATTCATACTCTCGCCTACGCATTGATGATTGCCGTTATTGTCAGCGGTGTTTGGGGCGTTGTGATGTATGTGAAGTACCCGAAAATGGTGACGAATAATCGCGACAACTTAACGCGAAAGTCCATTTTTCGCGAGATTTCTGAGCTTGATCGAAAAGCCTCGTTACTAGTAGAAGCGCTTGGTTCGCCGGTCGACCGCATGATGATTACGAGTATCCAGCTCTTTCGTGTTGGCGGTGGCGTTTGGGCTCAGCTTAGCGGACGTGATTCCTCACAGATGATGGTGCCGGTGATGTCCGGCAAAAAGCAGGTGTGGAAGAAAGTATCAAATACGGGACAGCGTCGCATGCTCAATATTCTTGCTGGGCAGGTAGCTCGATCACGAGATCCTCGTATTACTGCTGTATTGCAAGAACTGAGCGATGTAGTCAGCACCAAAGCATCATTAATGCAGAAGTTACTCAAAGACGTGCGTATGCAGGGATTAATGGAGTTTTGGCTCTATATCCATATTCCTTTGACGTTTGCGCTATTGGCAACACTGATGGCGCATATTGTTAGCGTCTTTTACTACTGGTAACCGTTGTGACATTTCTTATACGAAAGATTGTTTCCGTTGAAGGGGCGCCCAATAGGCACCAAGACTTTGAGGTTGCGTCGTCGCGGCTAACGGTTGGTCGTGGTACGGATCAGGATTTGTTGTTGCCGGGTGATCGCGTTTCGTTGCGACATGCGGAAATATCGTTACTCGGCCAGCTCGTTGAAATAACTGCGACCACATCCTTAGGTGTTGTTGTTAATGGCCGCACGTGCAAAAGCGCGATGCTCTCGGTGGGAGACCAAGTGCTGATCGGTGATTACCATCTGGTGATTATTGAGCGGCCTGATAACGAAATTGACTGTGCAATTAGCGTACAACAACTTCAAGTTCAAGAGTATGAAGGACTTAATCCTGATAGCTATGTTACGTCATTAAAAAATATTTTCTGGCTACGAAAACGTGTTTACGCTTGGATGTTGTTTGTCTTGCTGTCGCTAGTGTGTCTGATTTTACCTGTGTGGCTGGCGCAGAACCCCGATATCAAAGAGCATAGCCCTGTTGCACTTCCAGATGACTCACTGTGGCTGTCAGGGCCTTTGCATCGGCAGCATGGATTTATCGGTGATAACTGCGCGGCTTGCCATGTTAAACCGTTCGAGCCGGTGCAAAATAACGTGTGTACGGAGTGCCACGAAGACACCACTCATCATGTTGCGGCAGATCATCCTGCTAATATTCTTTTTCAGAAAGAAACCTGCGCCTCTTGTCACCGTGAACACAATGAGCAGGAACGCATGGTGATGGATGATCAGCGCTTTTGTGTGAGTTGCCATGGTGTTTTAGCAACCGCGCTTGGCTCAAAGGCGAAAGTGTCTAATGTTTCTGATTTCACCAGTAAGCACCCAGATTTCCGTCTAAATATGCTTAACCCGGTGCTCAATGATGGCGATTGGCATTGGCAAAATAGCGGCCGACAAAAGCGCACCCCTGAGCTTAAAGAACACAATAATTTGCGCTTTGATCATCAGCAACATCTAGACACTGAGGGGTTAAAGAATGAGACCGGAGCATACGAGGTGTTGCAGTGCAGTAGCTGCCACACGCGAGCGGCCGATGGTTTTGGCATGGTGCCTTTGACTATGGAAACGTCGTGCTCTCGTTGTCATTCGTTGGCTTTTGATGTCGATAATCCCGCCCGTGAAGTGCCGCACGGTCCGCCCGTAGAGGTGTTAAACAGTTTGCGCGAATACTTTAGTGCGCAATTTATTGCCGAAAAGATGGCGAAAAATGAAAGTCGTCGTCGACCTGGGCAAGCGGAAGTGTCCCGTCTGCAGCAAGAAGGTCTTGAATGGGTGGAGCAACATACCCAGGAGGTCGCGGAAGATATGTTTGAGCGCCGTGCTTGTATTACGTGTCATGAAGTGGAACACAGTCCGACCGCGCAAATAGATGCACAGCGCTGGAAAATTCGACCGAATCGGCTGAATGATCGATGGATGCTTTCCTCGCGTTTCCCGCATTACAAACATCGAAGCGAGTCATGTGGTAGTTGCCATGCCGCGCAGGAGTCGACACAAACAGAAGATATTCTGATGCCGCGCATTGAGCATTGCCAAGATTGTCATGGCGGCAAAGATACAGAAGATAAGGTGTTGTCCATGTGCATTACCTGTCATGAGTATCATCAGCCCGATATGTCTGTCATGGCGTCGGATCCGCAATGAGCAGCGCCATTTCATTCAACGGACAGAATGCAACAATTAGACGCGCGGTACTGAGCGCGTTCTTGCTAGTCAGTAGCTCGCTGCTATTGAGCTGCGGCGGTGGCGGCAACGATTTGTTTAGTGGTTGTGCCGGTGGTTGTACGACCGCGGCGTCGCTGTTGAGTACGACTGAAGTAGAAGCTGTTGTCGCACGTGCCGCTACGGAGGCGGGTGCGCAGGGGGCGGCAGCAACCATCGCAGTAGTTGATCGCGTTGGTAATGTGCTTGCGGTTTATCAAATGGCTGGTGCGGCAACAAGTGTCACGATTACGTCACCCTATGCTCGCAATGGCGGCCTTGAAAACATTTCATTTATTCCTGCGACCTTAGCGGCGATTTCAAAAGCGGTTACTGGTGCCTACTTGTCTAGCGAAGGTAACGCTTTTACCACGCGTACAGCGGGTCAAATTGTCCAAGAGCATTTTAATCCCGGCGAAGATAACCAGCCCGGCGGCCCTTTGTTTGGTGTGCAGTTTTCCCAGCTTGCGTGTTCCGATCTCGTTAATGCATTTGGTAATGGTAGCTGGGGACCGAAACGTACGCCGTTGGGTTTGAGCGCGGACCCTGGTGGAATGCCGCTGTATAAAGGCGGCGCCGTTGTCGGCGGAATAGGAGTGGTAATCGATAGCCGCTATAGTTTTGACGCAACGATTGCCGACATTGATCGCTCTTTAGATGAGGCCGTTGCAATTGTTGGGGCAGGGCGGTTAATGCCGCCTGAGAATCGACGAGCGGATCGCATTACCGTTGACGGCAAGCTATTTCGTTTCGCTGAGCCCGCGCCGATGTCTGCTGGAGCAGCTCTACCGTTGACGTCTATTGCAGGCGCTCTGACTAGTGTTGCCGGTTATTTTGATGCAGTAGGCGGCATACTCGGTGGCGTTGCTTTTGCGCAGCCGGCGTCGGGTATTCGTTTTGATAATGAAAATTTTTACCCTGGCGTGAACGCGTTTGTGTTGGTCGATGGCGCAGATACCCCTCGCTATCCGCCAACAGGCAGTGCGGAGCCATTGGGCTTGTCTGCCGTTGAAGCGCAAACGTTGGTGGCAGAAGCATTGTCTATCGCCAATGCGTCGCGTGCTCAGATTCGTATGCCGCTTGGCACGAGTGCACGTGTGACGGTAGCCGTGGTAGATGTAAACGGCGTGACGCTGGCGTTGGCACGTAATCAAGACGCGCCAGTGTTCGGTACCGACGTCGCGCTGCAGAAAGCTCGTACCGCCGCGTTTTATTCGGGCAGCGACGCTGGCGCGGAACTGTTGGCGCTGCCACCGGCGAATTATCTCGGCCCCAGTCTTGTTGGTGGCGCTCCTGTTGTGGCGGCAACGTCTTCGATTGCCGATTACGTCACCGCATTACGTAATTTTCTCGGTCTGCCAAATGCATTGTCTGATGGGGCGTTTGCGTTTACTGATCGTGCCGGCGGAAATTTATCTCGACCCTTTTATCCCGATGGACTGCAATCGTCAGTGCATGGCCCCTTATCGAAGCCCTTTTCAGCTTGGAGCCCGTTCTCAACGGGTCTTCAGCTAGATCTTGTCTATAACCAAGTGATTAATCATGTCGCGTTCGCGGCAGGGTTAGTGGCAATGGATGTCGCGACGGGGTGCACTGGTATCAGCCGTGCGACAGCTGGCACAAACGTCGATCCGATTGCTAACGGCATTCAAATTTTTCCCGGCAGCGTACCGATTTATCGTGGCAATGTGCTGGTGGGCGGCATTGGAGTGTCAGGAGATGGCGTTGATCAAGATGACATGATTGCGTTTCTCGGTTTGCATAATGCCGGTGCTCGCTTAGGCACTATTAATAATGCGCCAGCAGCCATGCGGGCTAGCCAACTCTCTGCGTTAGGGGTGAAGTTGCGTTACGTTCAGTGCCCACAAACGCCATTTTTAAACAGCGATGCGCAGAGCGTTTGCCATGGTAAATAAGGGCTGTCGTTGGCTGCATAGATTCTGGATCGCGTTTGCGCTGCTTTTTGCCGCCGAGCAGGTTGCTGCAGTCGTTGAGTGCGAGGATGCCGAACACCTAGGGCGCAATCGTTTGCCCGGCAAGCAGATAGATACGTTATCGATAGGTGAGTGCGATAACCGTCGTTTGGCGCCGCCGCCGTTATTTCAAGACAGTCCCTTACAAGAAGTGCCTGATCGCTGGCGTATTGTTGATAGCTTGCCGGGATATCAGAACAGTCTATGGAATCCGTATCAGCGCAATGTACTCAAAGGCGATAGGCCGCTTCACGATGAATGGTTTTTGTCGTTATCGGCTATTTCTGATTCGGTGGTTGAATGGCGCGATATTCCGACGCCGGTGGCGCCACAAAGTGGGGCAAGCGCTGCAGATGTCGACATTTTTGGTTCAGGTAATCAGGTCACCTATAACCAGAATTTTATTTTTGAATTGGCTTATCTTAAAGGCGACACCATTTTTCGTCCGCCGGATTATGAGTTTCGGTTTATTCCAGTCATTAATGTGAATCACACTGAAGTTGACGAGATTCGTGCACTGTATATCGATCCAAGAGACGGGGATACTCGTACCGATAGCCACCTCGGCATTCAAGGTGCATTTTTTGATTACCATATTCGTAATGTGTCAGATCGATTCGATTTCGACAGTATTCGCGTGGGAATTCAGCCTTTTAACGCAGATTTCCGCGGCTTCTTATTTCAAGACAATCAATTCGGCGTGCGCCTATTCGGCACGCGGGATAACAATATTATTCAGTATAATTTGGCCTGGTTCCGACGTTTGGAGAAGGATACCAATAGCGGATTAAATGACGTCTCTGAAGCGCTACGTAAAGATGACGTCTTTGTCGCCAATTTATATTGGCAAGACTTGTTTACTCGTGGTTTTGTTACGCAGGCGACGCTGTTGTATAACCGTAATCGTGAAGATGAGTTCTTCTACGATGACAACGGCTTTATTGCACGACCGGCGTCGTTAGGTTTTGAGAGGCCCCGTGACTATGACGTTGCTTATGCGGGTCTCAATGGCGATGGTCATTTCGGTCGGTTGAACCTCACCGCATCAGGGTATCTCGCTTACGGTGATGTTGATCCGGGACTTTTTTCACTGGAAGAAACAGACGTTCGGGCGGCTTTTCTTGCCGCCGAAGCTGGTTTTGATATGGATTGGATTCGTTGGCGAGTTTCGGCCGTTTATGCGTCTGGCGACAATGATCCCTATGACGATACCGAAACGGGTTTTGATGCGGTTTTTGAGAATCCAATTATCGCCGGTGCTGATACCAGTTTTTGGATTCGTCAGGGGATCCCGCTGGTAGGTGGCGGCGGCGTCACGGTGTCTACGCGTAATGGGCTGTTGCCGAATTTGCGTTCGTCGAAAGAGCATGGCCAGTCCAATTTTACCAATCCGGGCTTACGGTTATTCGGCGTTGGTGCAGATTTGGATATTACGCCGTCTACGCGACTCTCCTTCAACGCAAATCATCTCTCGTTCGATCAAGTCGGCGTGCTGCAAGCGATACGTCAACAGGAAAATATTGACAATGAAATTGGCTGGGATATTTCTGCGGCGCTTATTTGGCGCCCCATGGAAATACAGAATGTTGTCTGCCGCCTATCGGCGGCGCGATTATTTCCCGGTGAGGGGTTCGACCAACTGTTTGTTGATGAAAATCGATACTCGATATTAGCGAACCTGATACTGACTTACTGATGCGCAAAAATATGACCATGTTGAGATTTCCGGTTGCTACTTTCGCCACACGTCTGTTCTTGTTGACGAGCGCGGCACTGTTAAGCGTGCTTTCGTTGAATGCGATAGCCAGTGAAGATTCCGAAGCGGTCGTGGTAGAAAATCGCGTTACCGCACCCAATGCGCCTTCGTGGCAAACACAAAAGGAAGCAGACGCAAAAAGCGAAGGTTGTATTAGTTGCCATAGTGACAGTGATCAGAAAACTATGCATGCCAACCCTGCCGTGGTACTGGGTTGCGTTGATTGTCATGGCGGCGACGCGACGATTATGCGTTCGTCAGACTTGCACGATCCCCATTCAAGCGAATATCGACAGCAACTGGAGGCCGCGCATGTGTTGCCGAATTTTCCCAGTGATTGGCATTTTCCCCATAGTGCTAACCCAAAGAACAGTTATACGCTGCTAAATCGTGAAGCCCCTGAGTTTGTTCGTTTTGTGAATCCATCCGATTATCGTGTTGTGCGTGAAGCGTGCGGCGCCTGCCATTTGCCGCAAATTTTGGCGGCTGAGCGGTCAATCATGGCAACCGGTGCGATGCTGTTAGGCGGTGCATCGTACAACAACGGTATTCTCCCTTATAAGCGTTACATTCTAGGCGAAGGTTATACAAGGGCTGGCGAACCTGCGGCGATCATTCCGTTGCAGCTACCGAACAAGAACATGGAAAGCCATGGCGTTTTATCAACACTGCAGCCTGTCCCGGCTTGGGAAACGATGAAGCCCGGTGATGTTTTTCGCGTTTTTGAAGACGGCGGCCGCAATATTAATAGTTTGTTTCCAGAAGTTGGCATTCCAGGTTCTCTAGGCCAAATACAGCGATTGGAAGAGCCGGGTCGTCCAGACATTAAGCAATCTAATCGAGGTCCTGGCACCGGCGGGCGTATTTCTGTACCGCTGATTAACATTACTAAAACACGATTAAATGATCCGTTGATGTGGTTCCTTGGAACAAACGATCAGCCTGGTGATTACCGCAGTTCGGGCTGTGCCTCCTGTCATGTCGTGTACGCAAACGATCGTGAGCCAAAGCACTCCGGGCCGTATGCGCAGTTTGGTCATTGGGGGCAGAGTGTCTCCAAAGATCCAACGATTGATAAAAAAGAGAAAGGGCATCCACTGCAGCACGCGTTTACTCGTGCGATTCCGACCAGTCAGTGCATGGTGTGCCATATGCATCAACCGAATATGTTTATGAATACCTATCTCGGTTACACCATGTGGGATTACGAAGCGGACGCGCCACATATGTGGCCGGAGAAACAAAAGTACCCAACGGATAAAGAAATACGTGAAGTGAACGAACGCAACCCAGAAGGCGCTGCGCCGAAAGGGAATTGGTCAGATCTCGAATTTTTATCTGATGTTTGGGAGTTGAACCCTGTCTTAACGGATACTCAATTTGCAGACTACCATGGGCATGGCTGGAATTTTCGCGCCATTTTCAAACGCGACCGTGAAGGCAACTTGCTCGATGCTGATGGTGAAATGGTGTCCGCAGAGGACCCTGAAAAATTTAGTAAAGCGGTACACATGGCTTCGATTCATTTGGATGCCGGCATGCATTGCGTGGACTGTCACTTTAGCCAAGACAATCACGGAAACGGCCACATCTATGGGCAGGTCGCGGATGCGGTTGAGATTAATTGTCAGGATTGTCATGGCACCGCTGATGCCTACCCAACGTTAAAGCCTTCCGGTCCTGCCGCGCCACCGAAAAGTCGTGACCTTACTTTATTGCGTAACCCCGATGGGCAGCGCCGTTTTGAGTGGGTCAAAGGAGAACTCATTCAGCGTTCGCTGGTCACGCCAGGGCTTGAGTGGAAGGTGAGTTTGGTAAAAGACTCGGTGGACCCGAGCAATGCTCATTACAATGCTAAGTCCGCACGAGCAAAGTTGATGAGTCGCGATACCGATGAATTCCACTATGGCTTAGATGTGGAGAAAGAACAGCGCGCTCATCCGGACGATGAGATTGAGTGTTATACCTGCCATACATCGTGGACAACTGCATGCGGTGGCTGCCATCTGCCAATAGAAGCAAACTGGAAAACGGAGCGTCTTCATTACGAAGGCGGCAAGACTCGTAACTTTGCCACTTACAACCCACAGGTCGCGCGCAACGAAATGTTTATGTTGGGTAAGCGTGGACCTATCAATGACGGTAAAATCGCGCCAACACGATCTACCTCTGCGTTAGTGTTGAGCTCAACCAACAGTAATCGTGAGCGAATTTATATTCAGCAGCCGCCTATTTCGGCGAGTGGATTTAGTTCACAGGCGTTTAATCCGCATTTTCCTCATACCACACGTAAGACCGAAACCAAGACCTGCAGTGATTGTCATCTATCTAAGCAAAATGACAATAACGCTATTATGGCGCAGTTGCTCATGCTCGGCACAAACTACATTAATTTTGTTGGCCGCTTTGCCTGGGTTGGCGGCGATGGTGGTGTGGCGGCAGTTGGGGTGACAGAGTGGGATGAGCCTCAAGCCGTTTATGGTAGTTATTTACAACGCTATGCTTACCCCGACTTTTATCAGCAGCACTTAGACCGTGATCGAGAATTGGAAACGGTGCATTCACACTCTGGCGGTAATGTGCGCTGCTTGCAGATGCGCGGCGAATATCTCTATGCGGCAGAGGGTAAAGACGGCTTCCGTGTTTACGATATCGCCAATATTGATAACAAGGGCTTTTCCCAGCGGATTGTTTCTGCGCCCTTTAGTCTGCTTGGGCAGGATAATCATGTTGCCAGCAAAAACGCGTCCTGTGTTGTGCTGCCAACCAATCAACCGATTGATCCAGTGCGCAATGAAGGCGAGCTGATGCGTGAGGTTAATCTCGAGCAGCCATTCCATCCGCTGTATAACTACGCGCTGATAACCGATGAAGAAGAGGGGCTCATTGTTGTTAATGTGAATACTTTTGCCGACGGCGAGTTTCGTAACAATGATATTGAGCGCGCGTTAACCTGGAATCCTGACGGGGTTTTAAATGGTGCTCGCCATCTTTCTTTAGCGGGTTATTACGCGTTCGTGGCAACTCCTTCCGCATTGGTGGTGGTTAGTTTAGATGATCCGCTGGCGCCAAATGTTATCGCAAAAATTGCCATGGACGATGTGCGTGCTAGTGCCGTGCAGTTCCGCTATCTCATGGTGACCAGTGCTAGGGGACTTCAGGCTGTTGATATTACCAATCCGCAAGCTCCGCAGTTAATAGAGAATAATGTCGTGCCGCTCGATGATGCTCACACGGTTTATCTCGCGCGATCCTATGCTTATGTGGCGGCGGGCAAGCAGGGGCTAGCGATTGTGAATATGAAGAACCCAGAGCAGTTGTCGTTAGATCAAATGGTCAATGATGACGGTTTAAATGATGCGCGGGACGTGATTGTTGCGTCTACTAATGCGTCGGCGTTTGCCTACGTGGCCGACGGAAAAAACGGCATTAAGGTGTTGCAATTAACGGCCCCCGATACTCAGCCGAATTTTTATGGTTTCAATCCTGCTCCGAAACCACAGGTGATTGCGTGGGCCAAGACGCGCTATACAGCACAAGCCTTGTCTAAGGGATTAGACAGGGATCGTGCCGTCGACGAAACCGGAGGTCAGATGGCCGTGTTTGGCAGGCTTGGGTCGCGACCATTGACGCTTAAGGAAATGCAAAAGCTATACCTTCGAGAAAATGGAAAACCTTACTTTGTTTCCGACAAGGTTTCCGAGACGTCTGTTTCTGGGAAAGTGCCGATTAAGAGGACGAAACAATGATCCTATTGAAACGTATCGGTGCTTCCGCGTTACGGAGTGCGATACCGCTTTTTTTGTCATGCTTGCCGGCGACATTACTGGCTGCCGAGGAAGCGAAACACATGGGCGTTGCTACGTGTGCGTCAAGCGTTTGCCATGGTAATGCGTCGTCGAAACCTGATGCGAATATTTTACACAGCGAATATGTTATCTGGGGGCAAGATGATCCTCATGCGGGCGCATTTAGAACATTGCAATCGCCCCAATCTGCGGGTATCGCAGAGAAGCTAGGTATTGGTCGAGCTGAGGATGCGCCTGTTTGCCTTTCTTGTCATAGCGACTTCGTTGCAGAGAAACGACGCGGCCCGCGTTTCCAGCTTAGCGATGGTGTCGGTTGCGAGACATGCCATGGAGGTGCAGAGAAATGGTTGAAGCCACATACAGAGCGGGGCGCTGATCATCGTAACAACATAGGAAATGGATTGGTCGCCCTTGATAGGGCGCCTGTGAAAGCGAAGGTCTGTCAGGGTTGTCATATCGGTACGGATGAAAAGTTTGCCAGTCACGACATTATGGGGGCGGGGCATCCGCGTTTGCAGTTCGAGTTAGCAAATTACTCCGCGGCGTTGCCGGAGCATCACCGCGTTGATGAGGATTATCGCGCTCGCAAGCACGTGAGTGATGCTGTGCAGCTTTGGAGTGAAGGGCAGGTCAGTGCAGCTCTCAATGTTGTTGACGGTTTATTAGGTGCTCGGTTCGCAGGGCAAGGCATGTGGCCGGAGTTAGCATTTTTTGATTGTCATGCATGCCACCAATCGATGGAGCCCGTCAATTGGGAACCTCGGAGTGCGTCTGCCGGGTTGGCGCCAGGCAGCATACGTTTGAATGACAGTGCATTGCAGATGGTGTCGCTACTTTTGCAGGTTCGTGATGCGGCCGCTGCACAGATGTGGAACGATGACCTTGTGGCGTTGCATCTCGCTAGCACTGAAGGCATTGATCAGGTGCGGAGGAAAGCTAAGGATTTGCAGCGGACATTAATCGCGTTGCAGGAGTCGCTCATCGACCAACCGCTGACGAAAAAGCAGGCGCAAAAATTGGCGTGGAATATGGTGGGGTATAGTCGAGCTAGCGCGTTCAATGACTATATGACGGCGGAGCAAATCACGATGGCACTGAATATCATGCTACGTGGTGATGTCGCCGGTTCTGATGAAGCGTACCGAGCGCCTCTTGACGCGCTATATAATAGTTTGAGTAATCAGCATGACTTTAACGTGCGGGTATTTCGGCAAGCAATGGATCGATTAGCCGGGATGCGGGCGGCGGTGAAGAAGTAGCGTTAGTTCGGTATTTCGGTGGCCAAAGCGTATGTAGAGAATGGTTCTGGCTTGCAGTCAGTGCGATGCCGGTGCAATGATGTATTAATATTTTTATTGGAGAGAGCTGATGGCGGATCAAAAGGCATTTGAGCAAGCACAACTTGATGTTAAAACGTTAACAAAGCGTCCAAGTAACGACGATCTTTTATCTCTCTATGCCCATTTTAAGCAGGGCAGCGACGGCGATGTCAGCGGTAAGCGTCCAGGCATGATGGACTTGGTGGGTAAGGCAAAATATGACGCTTGGGCGAAGCTTAAGGGTATGGATAAGAGTGCTGCGGTGGACGCCTATGTTGCTAAGGTGAACGGTTTGTTAGCCACCCACAAATAGGCCGATATACGGTTTTGAGTTTTTCTGTTCGTTGACAAGCGGCGCCTAAGGGCGCCGTTTTTATTTTCGTCCTGACCCATTTGTTCGAATAGGTCGTCTGTATCTGTCAGGTAGACATATTGTATCCTTTGGCGTAGCTGGGTACTTTAGAACTGATACGAATCGAACGCGATTTGAAAAAGGCGGTGTGCATGCGTTGTGCTTTTGCGCAGACATCTGTGCAGTGATCCCCTTTCATTTTGGGCGCGCTCCGTCGTGAGAAATAAGGTGCATCTTGAGGGTAGTAGGATGACAAGTAACGAGCCCACGGCATTATTGCAAGCAATGACGCGCCGACGCTTTTTGCGTTGGCTGCTCTATTCGGCGGCGGCGGCGAGTACTTGCGGCGTGGCGGCATTTGCGTGGATGAAACGTTCTCCTTTGGATCAGGTTGCCGTTCCTGTTGGTCAGCAGAGTTTGAGCGCGGCGGAATATCACCTTTTTCGTCGTGCGGCGGCCGTCTTGTTGCCAACAGAGGGTAGGGTATTCGCGCCGTTGGCGCAGATTCCGGTATTAGAGAATATTGATTCAATGTTGGCACTGCTCGCGCCTGCGGTACGGGATGAATTGTCCATTGGGCTGGCGCTTTTTGATCACGGCGCGTTGGTCTCTGGTTGGCATGGCAAGCGCTTTGTTGATCTCAATAACGCTCAGGCGCTTGATTATTTCGACCGTTGGGCGACCGGGAACACGATTCAGCGAACGCTAGCAACGGTGGTCAAAAAAATGGTTTATGTCGCCTATTGGCGTGACGCGAATACTTGGTCTGCGATTGAATTTGACGGCCCGGTATCGGATCGCTGGGGACTGGCGTCGCTGGGTAATGCACCGCTGCCGACGGATCAGGAGAAACGTTCGTGAAGACCGAGAAGGTATTTTTTAGTGATTCGGTGGGGGCTGAGGCGCGTAAGGAAGGTCTTGATGTTACACAGGGCCGTACGTTGAGCGGCGACGTCAATCTGAGTGCGGACGTGGTAGTAGTAGGTTCTGGCGCGGGTGGCGCGGTAATGGCGTATGAACTTGCGCGGGCAGGATTACGTGTCATTGTCCTCGAGGCTGGGCCGTATGTTCCTTCCTCAGAGTTTAGTGAGGATTTTACGGAGAGTCTTGAGCGCTTATATGCAGATCATGGTAGCCAAACCAATAAAGACGGTGACCTGCTCGTGTTGCAGGGCGCTTGCGTCGGCGGGTCTACGGTGGTTAACGGCTGCGTATCGTTTCGAACGCCTGACTTTATTTTGCGTGACTGGCAGGAACAGTTTGGCTTGTCGGCCCTGACGCCGGAGGAAATGGAGCCTTACTTTCGCAAGGTCGAACGTAATCTATCGATTGAAGAAAATGCTGGGCACGAAATCGCGCGGCATAGTCAGCTCGCGTTGGCCGGTGCGAAAGCGCTAGGCTGGTCAGTAAAACCGTTTAAGCGAAACATTCGTGATTGTGCATTAACAGGCCATTGCTTGTCCGGCTGCAAGACCGATCGCAAACAGTCGATGTTGGTCACGTATTTGCCCTGGGCTGTCGCGCATGGCGCAAAAATTTTTAGTGATGTGACCGTAATGCAGGTGCTTTCTCGGGCCGGACAGGCGCGCGGCGTGATAGCAGAAGCCAAAGATAACAGCGGCACAACTGTCGCGAACATTCGCGTGGATGCGCCAATTGTTGTTGCCGCGGCTGGGGCCGTGCAAACACCGTTGTTGTTGTTACGAAGCGGTTTGGCCAATGGTTCAGATCAAGTTGGCCGAAACTTTGCCTGCCATCCGTCTATGTACGTTGGCGCGCGTTATCCGGAACCTGTTTATGCGTGGCGTGGTGCGCTGCTTGGGGTCTATATCGACGAGTTTCTGCCACCAGAGAAGGGTGGGTTTATTCTCGAGGCAGGCGGTCTGGGTGCCGTCGAGATGACATTGATTACTGAGCCCGGCAGCGGTGAGGCGTTTCTCGATTACATGGAGGACGCAAAGTATTACAGCGGGTTGGTGACGTTAATTCACGATCATAATGTAGGCCGGATCGGTTGGGATGGTGATAACAAGCGAGTTGATTATCAGTTGGCCGACGTGGATTTTGATTCCATGTTGCGGGCAATCAAGGCGGCGGCACAGGTTCATTTTGCTGCGGGGGCTGAAGAGGTGTTTGTGCCGTCAACTAAACCGCTGCGGATCCGCTCAGTAGAAGAGATTGATCAGGTCTTGTCCGAGCTGAGTAACGCACCACAAGTGTTACGTATGGTGTCATATCACCCGCAGGGGACGTGTCGAATGGGGGCCGACCCAGACCGCTCTGTTGTGGCGGAGCATGGCGAGAGCCATGACATTAGTGGTCTGTATGTCGCCGATGCGAGCTTGTTGCCGACGTCAATCATCGTAAACCCGCAGGTTACCGTGTATGCACTGGCAAGCCGCATAGCCGATCAGCTGGTCGCGCGGCGAGAACAGTACCTTGGGAATGCCTCTAAAGGCTCAGGCGAGAGCGGGTAAGATAGGCCTGTACAAGCGTTCTCCTTTGTATTGATTTCCGTTAGACTTCAGGGGCCTATAACAATAAATGAAAGGGCCCCAAGGGCTCTGACGGAGCAGGCGATGGCGACAAAAATAACAACACCGGCCTTAATGGCTGGGCTAGAGCCCCTGTCTCGGCGCTCCCTGTTACGTGGAGTGGCGTTAGGTGGCTTGGCGTTTAGTACCGGCTGTAGCCGACTGTTTGGCCGTAAAGACGCGCCAGAAGCCCTCAAGTATAAACACCTCAGCGAAGATGAAATCCGCACGATCACTCGATTGACCGAGGTCCTGTTGCCGACTGAGCAACATGGTTTGCCCTCGGCGTTACTTGTCGTTCCGACGATGAGCAACTTAGATGAGATGACTGGGCAGATGCAGCCGCAGAGTCGTGAGCTCCTGTCTCTGGCGCTTTGGATTTTTGAAAACCGTCCAAAAATGAGCTTCAAATTTAGCCGCTTTTCAAAGCTGGATGATGCGAAAGCGCGTGAATACGTTTTGGCGATGCAAGACGGTGCTTTTTTTGAACGCGGTATAACATCAACATTGAAGACGTTTATCACCGTTAATTATTGGCGTGATTCGCGTACTTGGCCAGGTCTGGACTATACCGGACCGGTAACAGAAAAGTGGGGGGTTCGTCGTCTTGGCAATGCTCCGCTTCCTTTAGTTTAGCGGTCGGGGTATTTGGAATAATGCGTATTGTGACAGTTCCTCGAGATGGTGTTCCGGTAACAGACGCCCGTGCGGTTGCATCGGATGCTGCACTGGGTAAACAGTTTAGCGTTCAGGCCGATGTTGTCGTTGTCGGTTCTGGTGCAGGTGGTTCCGTTGTTGCCTACGAAATGGCGAAGGCGGGCCGCAAAGTCCTTATTTTAGAAGCGGGTCGTTATCAGCCGAGCGCCAATTTCACCGAGCACCTCGGTGATACCATGACGCAAATTTACACTGACCAGGCGGGACAGATTAATACTACCGGCGACGTTATTTTTGTCGAAGGCAAATGCGTCGGTGGCTCTACAGTGATTGGCGCCTGTGTCATGCAGAAGCCCGCGGACGCTGTACTGAATCGCTGGGCGAGTGAGTACGGTTTGCCGGATTTGGCGGCCGATAAGCTGGCGCCAACCTTTGATCTCGTTGGCGAGTGGCAGGGCGTTCACGTTAATGAGGCCCACGAAATTAATTCCACCGCGCACAAAGTGATTCAAGGTTGTGAGCGTATGGGTTACAGCTGGAAACCGGTGCAGCGCAATGTAAAACGCTGCGCTCTAACAGGACATTGCCTTGCTGGCTGTCCGTCCGATCGAAAAATGTCAGCACTAGTAACGCACTTGCCTTGGGCAACAGCGCATGGCGCGCGTATTTTTGCCGACACTCATGTAACACGCGTGTTGATGAAAAGCGGCCGTGCAACGGGTGTTGAAGCGGTTGTGCGTGACCCTGACACGGGCCACATTGTTTCGAATATGCGCGTTGATGCCAGCGTTGTTGTGGTGGCCGGTGGTTCAATTCAAACGCCGTTATTGTTGCAACGCAGTCAGGTGCCCGATAAAAGCGGGCAGCTCGGCCGTAACCTCGCCGTGCAGCCTTTTACGCAGGTGATAGGCAAATTTAAAGAGCCGCTTTACGGATTCCGTGGCGCATTGGTTGGCGTTCAGGTGGATGAGTTTGTTGAGTCTCATGGCTATCAGTTTATTTCCGGTTTAGCAGAACCTGAGCAGCTAATGGTGCAAAGTGAGCAGGGCGCTGGCGACGAACATATCGAGTATATGAAGAGCTATAAGCATATGGCTGGCCTTAACGTGTTTGCTCTGGATGAGGGGCGTGGCACGGTTGAGTGGAAAGGTGGGCTGCTTGATGGTGGTAAAGAGATTAAGTGGAGCCCAAGCCGTAGCGAGTTTAATAATATCGTGCACAGTACGTCACTCGCGGCACGTATTTTATTCTCTGCGGGCGCCGAGCGGGTTTGGTTGCCAACTTTCCAAAAACTTCATGCCGACAACGTATTTGATTTGGATGAGCAGCTGAAGCAAGTCGATTACGGTATCAATGGTATTTATACCTTTAGGATGAACACCTTCAACTCCCACGGTTCTGCTCGTATGGGGGTGGATGAATATACCTCTGTGGTAAATCCTAACGGTGAGGTTCATGGCGTTAGCGGGCTATATGTTGCCGATGCATCGATCATTCCTGAACCGATGGCTGTTGCGCCTCAATGGACCGTGCAGGTGCTGGCAAAGTATGTTTCAGATAAGATTCAGAGTCGTGCGAGCAGTCATTTCGTATCGTGATGAGTCGTTTTTTGTAAGTGACTCTGTTTCACTCAGTATAAAAAAAGCCGCATAAATGCGGCTTTTTTTATAGCTGCCGATAACTTATTTTGTTGTCGCGTAATGTGTTTTCAGCATAGGTTCCCGGCGCAAGTTTATCGCTGTCGGCGCTGAAGAAGAGCTTTGTGAGAAAGTTAAACTCTTTCCCAATAGGTATTTCATCAATACTAAAGCCGACGTTTGGTAGTTGTCCGGGAAAGCGTTCAGGAGGGTTGGCGAGAACACTATCGTCTTGATAGAAAAGTCGAGCTGGCGCTTCGAATCCTTGGCGGAAATCGAGTTGAGCGAGTAGGTCGAAGCCACGGCCTGTGCCAAACCAGAGCCAGTTCTTTCCGCTCATGGGCGTGCCGACCATGTCTTTTTCGTTCTGCGACATCTTGCCATCTGTTATTGCGACAAGGTCTTTAGTCCAGCTAGTAATGAGCTTGCCGCCATAGAGTTGATTGCCGTCTAGAGAGATGGAAACGGAGGGGCGTTGTAGCACCGTTTTGGCGATGGTCGGCAGGGTAAAGCGGGCATAGATATCTGTTTGCTGGGGCATGACAAGAAAATAGTTTCTAATTTTGAGAACCGGAATTCTGGCGACGCTGAGAGTTGTTGTCGCATAAATTTGCCAAGCAAGAGGACCTTCTATGATTTCTTCAATCTTAGGGTCGAGGTTGTCGTTGCTTAATGTAATACGAGAGTTTTCTCTGAAGAGCCCCGCACTAAGGCGGATTTTTAGCGTATCGAGGATCGATTCACGCTGACCAGAAGGACCAATATAGCCGCGATAAAAGAAGTCGTTCCAGATAAGCATGTTCTTTGAGTCGAAATAGAGCGCGTAGTCGGTGCTCTTAATCACCATTTTGCTCTGGTCAAACTTTACATAGCGTTGAGTCGCCTGCCGGTATGCATTTTTGACCACGTATGCGTACCGCGGGCCTTCAGGCAGTGCAATGGTGATTTCGCCGGTGACCTGTTCGGTGGGCACGGTGGTGAGCTTGTCTCCAGCGTCTTCCTTGCGCAGCAGAAGAAGGTCAGAGGCATCGATTCTGTTGCGATCGCCCGCAGCGGTGGTGCTGTCGTCCGATTTAAAGTACGGGAAACCTTCGTTTGAGTATTCCAGCCATTGATGAGGGATTGGGTCCAAGTGACCATCTTTTACCGCAAAAAGGGTGTAAATGGCGCTTGGTTGCCCCAGTAGCCCTGGTAGGTCAGAGCCTTGGATCTGGAGGACCTGTGCGTGGCTGGCCTGGCTTAGGCCGGCAATCAGCGCAAACAAATACGGCATAGCGGAGCGAAAAAGGTGCATAAGATTTTCTTATAAGAATCGCGCATTAGTTCACGCTATCATCTCATGTCTTATTCTGGGGTCAATATCTGCTGACACTTGTTCACAAACTTTATGGCCATGGACTTTATTGTTTTGATTGATATATCAGCGATTTGGTCCCATGGGCTATTTAATGAATTGGTCCGTTTGCCGACAAATGATTCATAAGGTCCTTTATTGAGTGGGACTTAAGTACAGATCAAGGTTATGTTCGCCGCTTTAGTCCAACAATTATGATTAGCTACCTATAGAGAGTGGGGAATGACGGAGAACTGGAGTCGTTGGGTGACGAGCCACCCGCGGATAGTCGTTGTGATATCCATTTTGGCCGCGTTATTGGTGGGGAGCCAATTGCGCCATTTTCAGAATAATAATGATCCACGTATTTTTTTTACGGAGAGCAACCCTGATTTCAAACTCTTCCGCGAGATCGAAGATCGTTTTACCTCTATGGAGGTGGTGCTCTTCGTTATCCATCCTAAAGACGGCAATGTTTTTTCGCGGGAGGTGCTAGAGGCGACTGAGGCCCTTACCGCAGACGCGTGGGCGTTACCCAGCTCAACACGCGTTGATTCGCTAACGAACTACCAGCATACACAGGTGGACAACGACGACCTTTACGTCGCGCCATTGGTAGAAAATGCAGCGCTGCTGTCAGACGAGGCATTGGCTGATATTCGAGAGATTGCGATCAATGAATCGTCATTGGTCGGCCGTCTTATTTCCGACAAGGGACATGTTACGGCCATTGTTGCCACGGTGACGATGACGGAAGGAAGCCGGGAAGCGCCGCTTATCACTGCGGCAGCCAAAGAGCTCAATGCAAAGTATGCGAAACGCTATCCTGATATTGATTTTATGTTGACGGGTACGGTTGTGTTCTCCCAAGCAACACAGGAAGCAACCGATCAGACTATGACGACGACATTGCCGCTAGCTATCTTAGCCATGGTGATCTGTTTGTTGGTGATTCTGCGTAGCGCTATGTTTATTGTTGTTGTCTTGCTTGCCATTGTTATGTCTATCGCGATGGCGGTTGGCATATCGGTGATGTTGGGCATTGAGTTTTCACCGGTGGTCGGCATGGCGCCGGCGATGATTTTGACACTCGCAGTCGCTGATTGTGTGCATTTGTTGAGTACCTATCGTCAACAACGTCTTGAGGGGCTAGAGAAAGAGGAGGCAATGCGCGAAAGCGTGAGAATTAATTTTCAGCCGGTTTGGCTGACCAGTCTCACCACCGCCATTGGCTTCGGTATTCTGAATTTCTCTGAGTCGCAGCCATTTCAAGCACTCGGGAATGTTGTGCTTATTGGTGTATTACTGGCGTTTTTATTCTCCGTTGTGTTTCTTCCCGCTGTGGTGATGTTGGTGCCACATAAAATCTCGGCCCAGCGCCAGCTCAATTACGATCCTTGGATGTTATCCCTATCAAACTTCGTATTACGCCACGCTCGGCGTTTAATCTTTGGCACAGGCGTTATTGTGGTAGCGCTTATTGCATGCTTGCCGGCGAACCAAATAAACGATGTTTTTAACGAATACTTCGATGACTCGTTCGAAGTGCGCCGCGTGAATGACTTCGTTATGCGGGAGCTTACTGGCATGCACCGAATCGACTATTCGATTGATTCCGGTGGTGTGAACATGACGATGGAGCCTCGTTACTTGGCGCAGCTGGATGCCTTTTCGGGTTGGCTTATGGACCAGCCGGAAGTTGTTTTTGTGAGTTCCTATGCTGATGTTATTAAGCGGCTAAATAGAGATCTCCATGGTGGAAACGAGAGCTGGTATCGAGTTCCTGATCAGCGCGAGCTTATTAGTCAGTATACATTGCTGTATGAGCTGTCCTTGCCGCAGGGCCTAGGGCTGGAAAATCAGTTAGATATGTCTCGTCAGCACGCGCGGGTGATTGTCATGTTAAAAAACATTGGCTCGCGCCCAGTGTTGGATTTTAACGAGCGAGCAGAGCGGTGGTTGGAGGAGAATACCCAGGCCTCAATGCATGCCCGTGGCACGGGGATGGATATTTTGTTTGGCCGAGTCACCATGCGGAATATTAAAAGTATGTTAGCGGGAGCGCTTCTCGGGCTTGTGAGTGTCTCGGTACTGCTGGTTATTGCATTGCGTTCTTGGTGGTATGGCTTTTTATCGTTATTGCCAAACTTGCTGCCAGCTCTCATGGCGTTTGGACTGTGGGGGCTTGTTAATGGTGAGATTGGTTTGGCGGTATCGGTGGTGGCATGCATGACGTTGGGTATTGTCGTTGACGATACTGTGCACTTGTTAAGTAAGTATGTGCGGGCGCGCCGTGAACTCGGCTTGAACGTTGAGGATGCTGTGCGCTACGCGTTCCGTACGGTGGGAGTGGCACTCATCGCAACATCGGTGGTGTTGGTGGCTAATTTTATGGTGATCGGCACAAGTCACTTCTACCCAAATGCCAGCATGGGATCACTTGCGGCGATTACCCTAGCGTTGGCGCTGCTTGCGGACTTTTTCTTCTTTGTTCCAGTACTGGCAAAATTGGACGCTTGGCGTGACGGACGCCTTGCTCGGCGAGGGTAGTGGCGGGTCGGGGGCAGTGGTAGAGTAGCGCCACTTCAGACCGGTAAGTACGGGTAAGTAAAGCTATGAAGATTGCGGAAAAAGCAGCAATGAAAGATCGCCAGGTGCTGCGTAGAGTGGATCTCCGCGCGGCACGGACATCCGTGTCTGGCGTACTATCAGCGCTATTGGTCTATGTCGCGTTGGCGACATGGGGTGGCTTTTATCAACAGCATGAAACGCTGACGTTGTTCTTTGGCATGGCGGTCATTGGCGTTGCGGCGCTGCGCCTATCATTAGTCGTTCGTTTCGACAGTCTGTATGGCGCAGGGCCTGGTCGATGGCGTCGCTTCTTTGGCTTCGGCTTATTGCTGCATGCGTTGGTTTGGGGCTCGTTACTAGCGGCGCAGATATATTATTACGGAATGAGCAGTAACTTTATGTTGGCGGCGATTTATGTGATTGGCGTCAGCACCGCTTTAGGATCGTCCTGGATGTCGGGACTCGTTGTTCGCTATTTCTACGCCGGCGCGATGCTGTTGCCCGCGGCAGCGGCACTTCTATATTCGATGCAACGCGATCAGTTAATGATGGCATTAATACTCGTGGTGTATTTCATTTACTTGTTACGTCTTTATAGAACGAATTATATCGGCTTCTGGCAAGTTATGGGGCGTGAACGTAGTCCTTCGTTTACCCCACGTGCGCCACGTCGAAAGGTGTCGGGTATTCAATTAAGTTTAGTTTATCGTCTTGCGCACGAAATTCGCACACCGATGAATAGCATTATGGGGATGCTATCGTTGTTACGCGATACCAATCTTTCCGGCGAGCAGCATGAGTATCAGCAGCTTGCAGATCGGTCGGGAAAACTACTGTTAACATTAATTGATGATGTATTGGATTACAGTCGTATCCTCAGTGGTCGGATCACTTTGAACAACGAGTATTTTGATTTGCGCCACGCTATGGAGGAGAGTCTGGAGGCGTATGGTGCCGTTGCCCAAGAAAAAGGCCTAGAGCTGTCGTGTGTGATTGATCGTCATTTGCCTAGGCGTTTGCGCGGCGACCGTGAGCGCGTGATGCAGGTGGTGAATAACCTTGTTAGTAATGCGATAAAATTCAGCGATGCAGGTGAGATTAAGCTCATGGCAACGTTCGATGCGATTAGCAGTGATGAGGGGATGCTACGTGTCACTGTTCTCGATCAGGGGCACGGTCTTGACGAAAATTCTCGGCGCGAGCTCTTTTACGACGCCATTCTGGATGACGCAGACCCCAGCGCAGTACCTGCCGATTTATTTGCTCAGCGCACCGGTTTTGGATTATTGGTGTGTCGTGGTTTGGTCGAAGCAATGCGCGGTGAGATTAGTGTAGATAGTGTGCTCGGCAGCGGTAGTGCCTTTTCGTTTTCAGCGCGCTTGAGTATGCAAGCGGATATGCGTGGGAATGACACTTTGCACGAGAAGCTTGCTGGGAAAACCGTACTAATTGCCGGTGCTGGAGAGGGAACGGGGGAAGCGCTAGCAGAAGAATTTGATGCGCTAGATTCCCACACTCAGAGTACGTCTGATTATGAGCACGCATTGCAAGCGTTGCGGGAAGGGCGTCGCGAAGGCTGCAGTTTTCAGTTGTTAGTCGTTGACACGATGCAGCGCAAGCAGTCTGCCGTGAATTTGTGCCGTACGGTGATTTCAGACCCATCTCTCTCTGATGTTCGAATTCTTATGCTGGTCACGGTGCACGAGCGCGCGGATGTTTCGATATTGGCGTTACTGGCGAAAACGGCTCAGATGCAGATATTGGTTAAGCCTGTTCATCGGCGTGGGTTGCGCAGTATGTTGTTGCCGCTGTTAGGGTTGGCGTCTGAAGAACCGCTGCCTGATAGGCGATTGACGCACGAGGCAGAGCAGGAAATTCGGCGCCGCTATCGTTTGTTGTTAGTTGAAGATAATGAAATTAATCAGATTGTGACACGCGGTATGCTCGACAAGCTGGGTTATCAAATAAAGGCGGTTGGTAATGGGCAAGCAGCCTTGGATTTGTTGGAACGTGAAAGTTTCGATTTGATATTGATGGATTGCATGATGCCGGGTGTAGACGGCTTTGATACCTCTCGCGCATTGCGGGCTCGTGAGTTAGAGGCAAGTTGTCCGCGTGTACCGATTATTGCCATTACCGCCAATACAATTGAGGGTGCGCAAGCGCGGTGCTTGGCTGCAGGTATGGATGATTATTTAGCTAAACCCATTCATATGGATGACTTAGAAAGTGCACTGGCGCACTGGCTGCCTAGTTCACCGGGTTCCGAAGGGGAAAAATAATGGTGGGTCGGCATGCTTTGTTGCTGGGTAGTACCGGTTTAATTGGAGGCCATGTTCTTGCTCGCTTACTAAAAAGCGATGCGTATCGTTCGGTAACCTTGATTGGGCGCCGTCATCCTGATGTGGGCCATGACAAACTTACGACAGTGACGTGTGACTTAACGTCTCTGTCAGAGTACCCAAAAGCCTTTTGCGTTGACGACGTTTTTTGTTGCCTAGGAACGACAATTCGAGCGGCCGGATCACGTTCCGCTTTTTACCAAGTCGATCATGATTATTGTGTTTCCGCTACGGATATGGCGCGGCAGGCGAAGGCAAAACGTTTTCTAATGGTATCTGCGTTGAACGCCAAGCCTTCATCGAAGGTTTCTTATTATGCCCGTGTAAAGGGTGAAGCGGAGCGTGACGTTGTTGCTGTTGGTTTGCCGTCAGTGACATTGATGCAGCCGTCGTTGCTTGAAGGAGAACGTGACGAGCTGCGCTTTGGTGAAGAAATTGGCCAAGCGGCGATGACTCTGATGAAGCCTTTTACTGCTTGGAGTAAGGCGGATTGGTTGTCGATACCAGCCGATGTGGTGGCCGACGCGATGGTTGGCGCAGCGCTATTGCCTCCGTCTCAGGCTGTTGAGCGGATCCGCTACCGTGGAATGGTAGCGTTAAGCGATAAGATGAGGAGTGGACAGTGAGTTTCGTAACCTGTGATTTGTGTGACGAGAATGAAGGTAATGTTGCGATTGTAACGGGTGTGCAGTGGCGCAGTTTTGGTGGCCGCGATGCATTCCATGGCGAAATTGTCACGGTAAAATGTTTCGAAGATAACTCGCGCGTTAAAGAGTTATTGGCGACTGATGGTACCGGCAAGGTGCTTGTTGTTGACGGCGGGGGTAGTCTGCGCAATGCATTGATTGGCGATATGATTGCCGAGAATGCCGTGAAAAATGGTTGGGCTGGCGTCCTAATTTACGGCGCCTGCCGTGATGTTGATGCGTTAGCTGCGCTCGACATTGGAATCACCGCGCTTGGCTGCGTACCGATTAAATCGGTTCGTCGCAATGAAGGGCAGGCAAATTTGGCAGTGCACTTCGGTGGTGTGACGTTTGCACCTGGCGCCTACGTGTACGTGGATAACAACGGCGTTGTGGTTTCCTCGACAGCGTTGGTCTCTGGATGAGGTCGCTCTAGGATTGGGATATTGATAGTCGTGCATCCCAGAGCGGCCACTTTACGTTGCCATGGATTTACCGATTAAAGTAAATCCTCGATATTGAACGATGTCGTCGGCTCTGCAACGTCGTCCCAAAAGCTCCCGAGCGCGCCAAACGGTGTTCTCTCGCCGGTTGCTTCGGTCCACATTCGATCTGAAATGCTGCGTACAGTAAATTGCGTGATGGCGTTTAGCATGGCGTAGTCGCTGTCCAGCGTTTGGTCATCGTTTGCGAACTCACGGATGGCGCGGCGCAGCTCTTCTTTGTTGTCGGCGCTATACGCCGACACAGCATATAATGCGCTGCTTAATCGAACGCCTGATGCGTAACCTTGCTGCGCTGCTTCATGCAGAAGTTTCCATGTGTCGGTATCGGCAGGCGCCAGCATTGGCAGTATGCTCCATACAGAAGCTCTGATGCCGCCTGGGGCTCCCCACCATTTAGCGTTGTCTAAACAGCGCGAAGCGATTGCCGATTTGGCTGCGATATTTCTCGGTAATCCTAGCGAGTTGTCGGCCGCACCATCGTATAGAAGCGCTTGCACGCCGTTCAGATGGCCGACCAAAAACACCATCTCATCAAAATCGCTACGCAGGCGAGGGCAATGTTCTTCAGTCGCTTCTCCGTACGCTGCAATTGCCCGTTGGTAGGATTCATAGAGACGAGCGCCAGCTATCGAGGAATAGCGCTTTTGTAAGGTTCGGGCATCACGCGCTTCGGCGGTCTGACCACTTTGAATGGCGCGGATATAGCGCAGCTCTTGCTCAAGTGCACGTTGCTGGGCACATACTGCAGCCATGCTGTTCGTGAGTACGGCCAGACGAGTTGGATTGGCGTTGACGGATTCGAATGACACGAGAAAGGGTGTCATGGCTTCGCCGGTCGCGCAGGCCATGTCGAGATCGTCATAAGTTAGCAAGTACGGTGTCATTTCTGCACGGCCGTAGTTGACAAGAATATCTCCCGTCGTTTTGTACACAGGTGTACAGCCTTGCAGGACAAGCATTAATGGAATCAGTAGAGTAATGGTCAGCCTAAATAAGCGGCTGACGCTTTCCAGCATATGTGTATTTATTTCAAAAAAACGCATTCTTTAGCTCCTTGGAGTGAACCTCAAACATACAAGCAGCCCATATCGTTGATTGATATGGGCCACCCACAATGCGTTGCTAAGGTTTTATTGGGTCAGAAATATAGTTAAGCACGGTAGCGCCGGCGGGAACGGTTAGATAAATCTTCTCGTTAGGAAATAATCCGGCGATATTAAGCAGCACTTCGATGTTAAGTGCGTTCGAGCTAATCTCTTCTATGCGTTGGCGGCCGTCGTCGAGAAAGCCTAGTTCACCACTGAGTTGAAGATCGAGCTCTTTACTGTACAAGTCATGTGTTACGGGTACCGGTCCGCCTTGATCATTCACGACGTCCGGCGCGAGAGAGGGCGCGTCCAAATAAAGTGATAAGTTGGCGTGAAATTGTGAGCGACCATTTTCTTCAACGATCCAGCCTTTTGCACGTCCAAAATCCGGCGCGCTACACTCTTCAGCGGCCGGGTTGCATGAATATTTCACGCGCATTAACTGTGGCCCCGTTGGGGTTGGCCGTGCAATAAAGCACAAGCCAACACCTCCGCCACAGCCGGTGCTGACCGCCTCGGTCAGTTTGGTGTGTACGACCGTTCCCGACAGAACAATTCTTGTGGGATAGATATACACAAGCACGCCGCCGTTTATACGCACTGTCTCAGGAATGCTTAGATCGCTTGGGTACTGCTGGTTAACGTCATCAGCGGACAGGAAGCCAACAATATCCGCGTTCAGGTTTCCGCTTGGGTGAATAAAGGTTTCGTCAGGACAGATTAATGGCTCGTCGCTTTCATTAAAGCCACAGCCGACGTTGGCATCTTTAACTGTTATGCCTGATCCAGCCGTGCCGTCTGCATCAGGATTTGCGCTCGGATTTCTGACAAGCTGGGCGCTATTGAGCACCGCTTGTGGGTGCGTAGACGGTTTAGTTTCACCATCATCAATTTTGAAATTTGTATTGAAGTCCGCGTTAGGTAAATTATGCAGCGTCAGTAGAACATTGGTAGTAGGGGTAGTCCCTCGGAAAAAAACAGACATGGATGGTCCGCCTGCTGTGGCGGCAGGAAAATTCGACGGGGTCTGACTGAGTAATTGTGTTTGTACTGGGTAGCCACGGGTATCACATATTGCGTCGGTGCCGCAGTTAGGGGAAGAGAGCACGGATTTCACCGTATAGCGATATAGATCTCCTGCCAGCCAGGCTGAATGGGGTGTGAAGATGACGCTGCGAGACTCGTGTGTAATGGTGCCTTCTATGGGGGCTCCGATTGGCACTCCGTTTGCGTCGACGTGTTCGACGATAAAGGTATTGTTGTTGATGGAGCCGGCATCCATTGGTTGCGAAAACGTAACGTTAATGGCGCGATTCGCAGGAAGAGAGGGTAATGGCAAGTGGTCGTCACCTGGCTTTCCGCCAGAGCAGCGCCCAGAGTCGTTAGCAGAGAGGTTTGTATCAACGAGCACACAAGGAAACCCTGGGTACGCGGTTAAGACAATAGGGCTGCGTGGGGCGCTGCTGCTGTACTCGGGGATGTCCAACACACGGGTGGTTGGGTTAACGGCGTTGCCAGATAAGTCACGCACGTCATTGACCACGCCTAACCAATAAAACTGTCCGTAGTCGAGTGGCGAGTTCGGTTGCACGACTAATGCCGCGCCGTGCTGGTGGAACTGAAATGGAATGTTGGCGCCACCGCTATCCGTTAGGGTGAAATTGTCGCCGGCTCGAATGGTTTCAGTGTCGAGCGGTTCACTCATCTGAACAATAATTGCCTCGCCAGGACGATATAACCCTGAGTAGTCATCCGCCACCCAGCTATGCAGGTAAGGTGATTCAGCGTCTTCGGTGGGGGGCGGTGGATTCACCTGATCAAGGTGGCCGCGCATATTAAAGCTAAGAAGACTATTTGATTCTTCGACGTCCATGACGCGTGGTTGCGCCATACTAATTGCATTCACAACGAGGCGACCCTCGTTGACTATTGCGGTGCCGACTAGCTCAAGGTGTAAAAGATTTTGCGTGACCGCGCCGCTAGCGCGGGAATCTCCTGTCGAAATTGCAACATCCATGTAAAGAATGATTTGACGTGGCGCATCGATGAGATCCGAGTAGGGGTTTTTGACCATGTATCCGATTGCGTCAGATATAAAACGTATTGATACGGGGCCTGAGTCGAAGCCCGTAGGAATATGGCCGCCGATCTTCACATCCATTATCGAACCGTTCAGTAAAGAACCGCGTTTAATACGCAGTGGAGCGCTGTCAGGAAAGGTTGGGATGTGGGCAAGTTCAACGTTAAGTGAGCCAGTTTGCTGCGATTGATTATCTGGGCCGAGCAGAACCGCGGAGAGCGGTACTGTATTGATCGCTTCGCCCGTCAATTCGGAAGTAATACTGCCGTTGAGAGAGTCTTCTACTTCTTGAGCCAGCGTTGACCTGCTTCCGGAGCTTTTCGGAAAGAAGGTGATATTTGTTCCAGAAAAGCTCTCACCGTAAACACTCTCAACACCTTGCTCTACGACTAGGTGGTACTCCGCCCCAGGGGTGAGATCTTCGACAGGGTCTAGCGTGAGGTAGGGGCCGCTAACCAGTACTTGCGCGTTAACCAGTCCGTTAGGACCTTGCAGGGACAGCGTATCGCCATATCGTAACGAGCTTCGATTTATGGGTTGGCTAAATTGAAGGCGGAAGCTGGTGAAGTCGAGAATGGGAAATTGTACGCCATCTGGAATAACGTTCCGTAATGCAAAATCCCCCGTGGCGGCAACTTGATCGCGAGGGCCTTCACTGAGCCCACGAGTCGAAAATATTAATTGCCGAGCACGACTGATGCCATCGGCTAGATTTATTTCGCCCAGATCGAGTGTGTATTCTGTGAGCGGTGCTAGCGGTAATTCGGGCGTTAATACGAGGCCGCGACCATTACCCACCTTTTTGATCGCGTAATCAATATCCTCACCTTGATCGTTGCGTAGTGTGATGAGGTTTTGCGGAAAAGTATCCACGATCGCACTGCTAAAACGTAGCACCATAGGGGAGGGAGTCGGCACTTCATTTTGACGATCTCTTGGGTAGCTATACACGATCCCTTGATTGTTCGATATTTTGAGCGTGCTTGGTGTGATCTCGCCTTTTTCGTCACCACAAGATACTAGTGTGGTCGCACAGGCGACAATTGCTACGAACTTTATTATTGAATGAATCATCAAATTCTCCTGATCACGCTCAGTTAGAACTTCATCGTGAAGCTGCCCACAAACACGTGTACGTCGCCACTGGCGCGTACCGTTTCGTAAGGGGCGGGGCTGGAGGAGTTACTTAGGTCAAAGTCTCGCTCAGAAAGACTGTGGAATTGATATCCAAAGTCAAACTGCACGGGAGACGCCATATACAAATGATCAGGAAGTCGATGAGCGACGACACTAAAGCCGAGCCCGACAATAAGTTTATCTGTGTCAAGATAATTTACATCTGGGCTAGTGGTGTTTGTCATTGGGGACTCTTCCCATGCCGCGCCAGTCTTTAACGTAACGTTTTCAGTGAGGCTGTACTCCAATCCCAGTCTTGGGATAAAGATATCTTTAAAGTCGAGATTGCCTTGGTCTTGAATAGTGTCTTCTTTCAGTTTGTCAGTGAGTCGAGACCATTGTTGGTATTCTCCTGTTAGGCCGACCCCAACGTCGCCAAATTGATAGCGCATACCAAATGCGGTGATTGCTGGTTGAAAGGCATCGAAAGCAGTAATCGCGAGAATCAAACCAGGGCTTGTTACGGTTCCAGGGATTTCTGCTTCAGCATTTACTTCAACACGTGCATTCGAGTAAGCACGGTGTGATAGCGCAACGTCGAGATTGTCGAGCCAACAGCTTTGTGTTGAACAGAAAGTGTCGCCCGCATTCATGTTGAGACCAACAATCGGACGGAATACCGGTTTTGCCGAAACGTTTAGACGTTCATTACTGGTGTTACCTTGCAAGTCAGTCATCGTGTAGAGGTTTGCATCACTATGTAGCGTAATGCGCATCGAAGCGCCGATGTTGATGCCACGCCATAGCTTGGTCCCAAATCCTATAGACAGTAGTAGCGGTTCGCGGTCGTACTGCAAGAACTGCCCCCCTTCGGATGTTTCTGAGCTGAACGCTAGCATCTCTTGCGCGTACTTTTCGCTGCCGAGCATAAAGCCGAGATACATAGGGTGCTTAAGGGTGCTCAAGTCACTTAAATCGGTTTTCAATCCCAATAAAAGTTGCTGTGATGGCGAATTATCAATGATGTCACTGCTGCGGTTGGCTGGGGCTGATCCGCCAAGGCTTTTTGCACGTAGTTCATGATCCGCATGAAATAAACCCGTAGTGAGTTCGCTATGTGAATCGTTCGCTAACGCTGCTGGATTGTAATATACCGCTGACGTTTGCGAGTTAAAGAGCGACATGGCCTGCGCGGTAGATACATCGTGTGGAAGTATTCCGTAGGTTGATGGTGAATTTCCCATGTTTGCCGATACGGATGTTGACATAGTCAACAATATTCCCATGTGCAGTAGTGAATAGGCTGATCTTGATGTTCTTTTCTGAGGCTCAAATCTTTTAGAAATCTTCATTTTTATCGAATCCTTAAATTTTTTAGTTCAATTTTTCTACGGCCAATTTAGCGACGGCGATAACGTGGCCCTAGTGGGCTACGACGCGTTGACAGGCGCAGCGCGAGCAATGAAGCCAGCAGGAACATGAAGGTGTTAAAGCTGCCGACGCCACCTGGTTCTTCGCCAACGGTATGAGCAGTTACGGGGTCATCGGTGGCAGTCGGCGGAACTGGATCGGAGCCAGTACCGTTTCCGGTTAGGATTACTTGAATGGCTAATGCTGCAGAAGATATCTGTAGCTCAGCGGATTTCATGCCTGCGCTAGATGGCGAGAAACTGACGTGGATCGTGCAGGTTTCGGTTGGCTGCAAGGATCGGCAAAAATCGCTCTTGAACGGGAAATAGCTGCCGCGGTCCGTGCCGCTTACTGACGTAACGAGGGACAACGTTGTGGATCCAGTATTCTCTGCGACGAGTACGATCTGTTTTGCGTTGCCGGGATCAACGTCGCCGAAGCTGAGTGCTTCTGTTGAGATCGTTAATCCCGGTTGCGGTTGGGCGAGTCCTGCTGCTATCAGCGGGATAGTGAGTGACGCAGTCTCTGGATCATTAGAAGAAATGATGATTACAGCATCAACGTCACCAATTACGGTAGGTGCGTAGATGAGGGCTAGCGTGCAGATCTGACTAGGCGAAAGGGCACCGTTGCAGCTTTCTTCGAGGGTGAAATCAGTGCTGTCAGTACCTTCGATGGCGACGCTGTTGATGATGAGGTTCGCTGAACCAGTATTTTCAATCGTGATGTCTCGTCGGCGTGTCTCGTTAACAACAACACCGCCAAATTCCGCAATAGATGCGGTAATGATAGGCAACGGCATTGGAGTACCGGATCCCTCTAGTGTGATGCTTAAGCTCGGTGTATCGGTATCGTTTGATGTCAGCGTCAGTGTTGCGGTATCGGTCGTCACGGTGCTCGGCGAGAAGGTGATATTAATGGTGCAAGTAGCGCTCGCGACGATCGTTCCGCAGTTGTTGGTTTGCGAGAAACTGGTGGCTCCCGCAATGTTGATGTTAGTCAGATCGAGATTTGCCGAGCCGGTGTTGGAGACGGTAATGGCCTGATCTGAGTTGGTGCCTACTTGATGTGCGCCGAATGTTATTGCAGTGCTGCTTACGGCAATGTTTGGCGTCGGTAACGCTAAGCCTGAGCCAGATATTGGGATCACGACCGTTGGCGTTTCTGGATCATCGCTAGTGAGTGTTAAAGCCGCTGCCTTAAGGCCAATGCTGGTTGGGGAAAACGATACGGTGATAGCACACTCTTCGGCAGGGGATAGCTGTGAACAGTTATGGCTGACGGTAAAGCTCGTTGTATCGATGCCAGACACGGAAATATTGCTCACATTGAGATTTGCCGTACCGCTGTTGCTCGCGGTTATCGTGAGTGTTTCAGATTGGCCGACAGTCGTCGCCGCGAAAAGTAACGTCATGCTGTCGAGACTCAGATCAGGCATTGGCGCTGCGGTTGCATTTCCCGATAACGATACGCTCACTAGTATGTTGTCTAGGTCGTTGGAATTGATCGTCAGAGTTGCGTTACGTAGCCCTTGTGCGAGAGGCGCGAAGGTCACGGTAATAGCGCAATCTTCACTGGCTAGGATGTCAACGCAATCATGATCTATGGAATAATCCGCGGCGTTTGTGCCGATAATAGCGACACTACTAAGCGTTAAGTCTCCTGAGCCGGTGTTGGCAATAATTGTGTTTAAGCTGGTTGTGCTGCCGATTTCAGTGTCATCAAAATTCAATGCCAGTGGCGAGACAGAGATCTCTGGATTTAATTCAATTAGGCCGCTTCCACTGAGAGAGATCGCCAATTCAGGCGCGTTTGGCGCATTCGAGGATAGGTGCAAGGTTGCCGCATGCGGTCCTTCTATTGTTGGCGAGAAACTAACGGTAATTGTGCAGCTATCACTCGGAGCGATAGCAGAACAATTTCCATCGTCCATATGAAAGAAGCTTGAGCTGTTGATGCCTGATAGCGAAATGGCGGCGGACAAGGGTTGGCTGCCAATGTTGCTGATGATCAGTGTTTCGCTTGCCGTGTCATTGATAGGCACCTCGCCAAACCCCATTACCTCAAGGCTTGTCGAAATGATTGGCTGCGGCGTTAGCTCCGCGAGTCCGTTCAGGGGAATATTAAATGAGGGGCTGTCTGGGTCATTGGAACTAATTGCGAGGGATGCGGATAGGTCGCCGCTTTCGTTCGGATTGAAGTTTGCGGTTAGTGTACAAATACTGAAAACGGCGACGGTTGAACAGTCATGACTTTGTGAAAATGCCGCGGCATTATCTCCGGAAATAGTGACGTCGCTTATTGTTAGCGGAGCGTCTCCTATATTCGCGACGGTTACAATAATTTGCTTTGATTCGCCAACGAGGGTGGCAGCGAAAGTCAGTGTATTTGGCGCCACAGCAATGTTGGGTTGGGGCTGACTGGTTCCGCTCGCTGAGAGTGAGATTATGGTGGTTGGGTTACTGACGGAATTTGACGCTATGTGAATTGCTGCCGACTTGCTCCCTTCGGAGTTGGGTGAAAATGTAATGGATAGGGAACAGCTTTCAGAAGACGCTACGAAGGAGCAATCATGTGTTTGAGCAAATTCACTCGCATCAGCCCCGACGAGTGAAATAGAGCTAATGTTGAGTTCTGCTGTGCCACTGTTTGTAATGGTTGCTATGCGATTGGCGTTGCTTCCTATCTGAACAGTGCTGAAGTCGATTGACGCCGTAGAGAGGGTGATTTCTGGCTCCGGTATTAATGTGGCTTGACCGGTTAACGCTACTTTCAGCGTCGGACTATCTGGATCATTTGATTGCACGGTTAGGCTTGCTGCACGCGAGCCGTTCCCAGACGGTATGAACGTTACCACTATCGTGCAGCTGGAGCTGGGCGCGACAGATGAGCAGTTATGGCTTTGTGAAAATTCAGCCGCATTTGTTCCATCGATAAAAATATTATTGATCGCTAAAGGCGCTGTACCGATGTTGGAAACGGTTGCGCTTAGATTAGTGGTATTTCCGGTCGGTAACTCGCCGAACGATAAAGCAGTAGGAGAGATCACTATTTCTGGTTGCGGGGCAAAGACGCCTTCGCCCATTAACAATACTTGTGAAGAGGGAGTGTCAGCGTCATTTGAGAGAATAGTTAGCGTCGCCGAACGTAGGCCTTCTCCGGAAGGCGTAAAGCTAATAGTGATGGTACATTGCGAATCTGCATCGACGATCGTGCAATCATTAGTCTGAAAAAACTCACTACTGTCGGCACCAGTTATAGTAATCATTCCGTTGATAAGCAGTGTGGCTGTACCGGTATTATTGATCGTAACGATCATGTTTTCGGTGACGCCGGCTTGGACTTCGGCAAAGTTTACTTGGCTTGTGCTTAGGCTGATATGAGGCTCGGGAGCGAAGACACCTTGCCCAGACAGTCCTACGGTTACGGTGGGGGTGTCAGCATCGTTTGATAAGATGCTGAGTACAGCAGTTCGTGATCCCTCACCAGAAGGTGAGAATGAAACCGTTACGGTGCAAGTCTGCGCGGCGGCGACCGTTGAGCAGTCGTTTGATTGAAAGTATTCGCTCGCATCAGCGCCACTGATATTAATACTGTTGATAACGAGGCTTGCATTGCCTTGGTTGGATATTGTTACTGCAATATCGTCGGTCGTGCCGGCCTGTGTGTCGCCAAACGTTACCGCGTTTGGGTTAACTGAAATTTCTGGGGTAGGGTCTGGTTCCGCAGGTGTGATGGTAAAACGATGCAGAATGTTGTTCTGCCCAGCATCAAGTGTGCAAGGAGCCGGAAATATTCCTGTACTTGGGTCTGATTCCGCAAAAATAACTGGGCTGCCGTCTGCTTTGAGTGCCAGTAAGGCTAGATTGATGTTGCCCACGGAGATCGCCAGTTCGCCAATATTCAATGCACTAAAGGTTAATGGCGGTGTTTGTCCAGCGGCAATCAAGTCGAAGTCTCCGTTCACTGCGGGAACGTCCTGCCGAGCAATGGTTAATGGAACGTCTAAATCGAGTGAAAGATTATTCCCCGATATATTGGACGATGAGTTTGCCGTTCCTCCTAGTGAAGTTGCGCTGACAATGTTGAGGCCCATCCATGTATTGCCTTTCGCTGTCGCAATTGCTTCGAGATTGAACGCGCCGGTAGACTGACCAACCGGTAAACTATCTGGCATGTCGGAGTTGACGATAACAGACATCGGCTGCACGCCAATAAGCGGGTAAGTGCAGTGATAGTTGAGCTCGATGGAAACCGGATTGGCATGAGCTAGCGTGGATGCTAATAGGAATAATGTGATCGCTGAAAGGCTTAATGTGATGTCGTAAAATTGTGATGCTAGTGACGTGAGTCGTTTTCCAGTAGATGTCTTCATGACGATGCTCTCCGGGCGCATGAATCCATATTGACGGGACACGATGCGGCATTATTATTTTTCTAGTTTGAGAACCTTTTAAAACGCGGCCTGAAATACAGATATACGGCATTAACAATTCAGGCTGCGTTCTATTACATGAACTTTTTCATTCCACACAGTTGGATGACGCCGGTATTCCGCTAAATCGATTTTCTAGGAAATCAATGACGTCAGCGTTTCCGTGGTAAACGAGATTAATGTGGCGAATAACGCCGTTCTCACCGTCAGTGTCATATTCCTTCCATGTATGCGTCGCTCCTTGCGAGCAGTAAGTGGTGCGCAGATCTTTTGCCTGCCCGAATGCAACTAATCCGTCTTGTATCTCGTGATACTGAAAAATGGGGGACGTGATTTCGGTCTTGCCGAGTTCGTTTTCAGCAATGCGATTAAATCGATCGAGGTTAAGAGGGTTGATGTCGGTTAGATCAGAAAGTTTTTTTCCAGAGAAGCCTTGTATTAGCTCGATGACGCACATGTCATTCTCCATGCTGCTCACCGCAGCGCGGCCCGCGTCGCTGAGATAGGGAGAGAGTGATAATTCCGGGTAGGCATAGTCTTGCCCGAGTAGCGCGTAAAAGAGAACGCCAAAGCCGGGCTGGCCTTCTAGGGGGAGAGCTACCTGAGCTAAGTTAGCGGGTACGCCACCTGCAGCAGTGCCAACAACGGTCATTTCAGGCGCATAGGTTGGTTGCATCTGTGCCGCCCAAAGGGATGCTGCGCCACCTTGGGAGTAACCGCGAAATGCGACCTGGTATTCGCTGACGTTCGCATTGAAGTGGTGCGCGGTAGCGCGAGCAATATCAATTGCGGCGGCGCCCATCGAGCGGCCAACAATGTAGGTCGATTGCGGGTTCTGGTGATAACCCTCGTAATCGGGTATCGCAATAATATAGCCGCGCGACAGCATGTCGTTGATTGCGGATTGCTCATAGTAGGCGCCGTTATCAATCATTCTTGATGGTGTGCAGCGAAATGCGGGGCCAGCAGTGCCTGGGGCCATAACGACAATGTTTCGTAGTGTTGAGGTTGAGCCTTTTGGGATAATAATGGAGCCCGTCGTTAGATTTGGATTTCCCAGTGCATTTGCGGAGTGATACATCACTCTGAATGCGTCTGCTGCTTTGTTCGCGGAGGGAGGGCCGGCGCGCATTGGCTCTTCACGAAAAATTTCGCCCGGAATTCCAGCGGGGAGTGATGTCGGTAAGGTATAGAAAGTGAGAACGTCTTCTGTTTCGGTAGCGGCGATCTGCAAAGAAAGAGGCAATAACGTTATTAGTGATAACGTGGCAAGGGCGCCTTTAAGCGTGTAGATACGCCGCTTCGCGACGAGTACGGTATTGATGTCCATTACATTTCTCTCTTGGCGTCAGTGGCTGGTGTCAGCGATAACTCGATGGTGTTGTCTGAGCCGGACATCATTAGATTGACGAAGCCATTGATACCACCGCACTGACCAAATGACGGCAGCGTGTATCTTCCTTCTACCGTGCCGCCTTGCATTGGATCAAATGCTTGGCCATTGAGGGTTAAGAGTTTTAAATGGACAGGCGTTTGAGTTTGACAAGATGGCGTTTCACTTGAAGAGATAGTGAAACCGAATAGCTTAATGGTGATGTTTGGCAGCGAGATGTGCATGTCGGTATTCACGGTGAGCACGTTGTTTTCGATAGCCGCAGTGCTTGTTTCACTAAACGAAAACGATACGTCGGATGAGCCCGTAACTGTGCCGAATAGGCGGCTGCTCTTCAGTTTTGCGTGAGCGGGGTTTATTGATATTTCCGCGCTGTCTTGTTCTTGATCTATCTTCAGCATGCCGCTGACATCAAAGGTGCTTTTGGCAGTGGGGATCGACATAGATCCGGCCATCTGTAGCGTGAGGTCTTCTGGGGCTTCGTCAACGACATGAATGGTCGTGAGAGTGTTGTTTTGATTTGGCGACAATGTGCACAACGATTCGAAGGTGCCAACACCTGTTTTTCTATCGTTATGATCTTGTGGCGATATTCGCATCACGATGTTGTTCACCGTAATAGGCGCGTCTCCTATTGAGGAGAACGCAATAGGCGGAGTTGCGCCTATTACGGTGACAGAAAACTCGCTTCGCTCATTGGGGAAAGGAGTTCTCTCAATATTCATGGGTACATCTAAATCGAGGGTGTTGCCTTGCGGCAACGTCAGCGTGGCGTTGGCAGATGCGGTGCCGTATAAGCTTCTAGCACCGAGAAAGTAGAGCCCATTCCATGCCTCTTCTGTGACGGTTGCTTCAGCGCTGATAATGAATTCATCGGTAAGTGTATTGATGACAACGGATTCTGGAATGTCGGCATAAATGTGCACGGACATAGGTTGATCTTTAAGAAGTGGGAAGACACAGCTGTATTGAAGTGATAGCTGGGCCGGTGCCGCGGAAGCCGGTGCGGCGAGAACAATCATCGTGCCTAATACTGCGACGATTTTTCCGAAAGTTAAATTATTTTTATTGTCCATGTACCCCAATCCCTGACAGGTGTGCCCCCTGATTTCAGGGGGCACTAAAATGACCATTTATAGCGTTGTGATATAGCAGGCGCCTCTGCTCGAAGCGGAGACGCCTTGTGCTGTATCAGAGCTTTGGGGTCAGGTTCAGGGTTATGGTGTTGCCAGGGCCTGCCATCAAAGAGTTGATGATGCTGTCGAAACCGCCGCAATCAGCTACAGGTGGCAAGGTATAAGTGCCTTGCAGCGTGCCGCCAGTTTGCAGTGGATCGAATGGCTGATCATCAGGAGACGCTAGGTCCATCGTTGCAGGTTCAATCGTCTTACACTCTGCGCCGCCACCGACGCGGAATTTAAGACCGAACAAGTTAACTGAAACTTTCGATAGCTTGACGTACATCTCTGAGTGAGAAGTCAGCTTGCCAGCGTTGTTTAGCGTGCCGGTGGTTTGGCCAACTTGTTGGAACTCAATATCAGCAATGGTAGTGATCGACTTTAACCAGCTCAGCAGTTTGAACTCACCGTGAGTAGGATTAAGGGCTAGATCAGCAGTGTAAGTTTGTGATGCGAGATCGAGGTCCGCATCAATGGTGCCGCCGATGTTGATGGTGCCTTTCGCTGCTTTGATGTACGAACTGCCTTCTAGGTCATAGACAACCAATACGCCAGTGCCGGTATCTTCAAAGCCCTGACCAGAGACAGGAACTTGTACGGATGGGCTATCTGGATCATCGGATGTAATGGTTAGGTTTGCACTGCGAGCACCTTGTCCGTTAGGCGTAAAGGACAGGGCAACCGAGCAATCGCCGCCAATACCAACGGTTGAACAAGTGTTGGTTTGCATGAACTCGCTAGCATTGGTGCCGCCGAGTGCAATGCCGGTGATGGTTAAGGCTGCTGTACCGTCGTTGCTGATAGTAACGGTGCGATTCGCAGAAGTGCCGACAGTAACCTGGCCGAAGCTAACTGATGCTGGATCAGTCGTGATGTTCGGATTGGTTTCCATTTCACTTGTGCCGGTTAATGGCACAGAAACGGTTGGTTCGTCTTCATCTGTTGAGGCGATACTTAGCTCGGCGCTGTGGGTTGCGTCGCCGTTTGCGAAGTAGGTGACGTCAACTTGACAGCTTGCACCGTCGGCTACAGTGGAGCAGTTGTTTGTCTGCGAGAACTGCGCTGCGTCTGCGCCGTTTAAGACAATATCGTTAATGCCGAGCGGGGCTCCGCCGATATTGGACACGGTAACGGTTTCTGTAGCGGTTAAGCCGGCTTGAACGTTGCCGAAGTCAACAGAGGATGGCGTTACGTTAATGTCGGCTGGTGCATTGGCGCTAACGACTTCAAACGTGTGCAAAACATTGTTTTGCCCTGCGACCATGGTACAGATTGATGGAAAGACACCTGTATTCGGGTCGGATTCAGCGAAAAAGACAGGGCTGTTATCCGCTTTGCGTGCTAACAGTGCCATGTCCAAATTGGAGACGGTAATAATAATGTCGCCGACGTTATTTTCGGTGAAGGTTAGTGGGGGAGTCTGGCCAGTTGCAATCAAATCAAAATCGCCGGCTTGCGGCGGAATGGGTTGGTTTGCAATATTAGTCGGAACCTGTAGGTCGAGCGAAAGATTGTTGCCGCTAATATTTGAAAATGCGGTGGCTGTACCTTCGATCGAGGTGGCGCTAACAATGTTAAGGCCGCCCCAGGTATTTCCCTTTGCGGTAGCAACAACATCAAGATCAAACGCACCGGTGGACTGCCCGACAGGGATGGTTTCAGGCATATCCGAGTTGATAACGATTGAAAGAGGCTGCGTGCCGATAAGCGGGTAGGTACAGGTATAGTCTAGATTGAGTGATACCGGAACGGCTGATGCGAGACCGCTCGCGGTGAGTAGAGTGCCCCCGGCAATGGCTAACCGAAGTCGGTTAAGCCCGTTGTTTGAATTGATAGACAACATATCCTTTCTCCACGTGTCCTTTAAGGGACACTCCTTGATTAAGTTGTGTAGGCGTTCGCCGGCAAAATGTTTGTCGGCATTTTGGTTCTATACATCTTATTGATTATCGTGATGTTTCATTGTTGATTTTATTAACATGAAACGTTTTCGCACGATTGCCTCGGTTAGCAATGCTAATTTGGCTGCGGTAGTTTTACTGGTAATGGGTAGGGTGCGTCTTTGCTTTAAGCGGAAACGTCTTTGTCAAAAAGGGAAAAGAAGGAACTAAATTTTATAATGTTGTCGTGTGTCTCATTAACGAGATTCCGATTGATATCGGAATGCTTTCTTTGTGTTAATGATAATGCATTAGCTATCCAATATGAGGTCAGCCATTTTTTGGTATTAATGCCATTTATCTAATAATTGTTCTTATCGGAATTATCTTTGTTAAAACCGGAAAATATTATCTGTGATAGATGTTTTCGTATTCATAATGTGGATTGCAGGTATATTGATTTCCGTGAATAGCCATAGTTTTATTTTTAGGTATTAGAATGGTGTGTATTGAGCGGCAGCGTTGGCATTCGTCTAGGTGATCAATGAATAGATCGGTTGTGTTGTATTCTGTCGTATTTCTTTGTGCATTATCGGCATTTTCCGTTGTGCTAATGCCTGCGGGTGCGTTGAGAAATCTGGTCGTGCCACGGGATGCTTCTGAGCCGGCTCTCCAGCGAATGCGTGTTTCTGGGCTTTGGTGGAAGGGACGAGCAGATACGGTATGGCAAGATCAGCAGTTGTCATTGGGCTGGGAGATGGATTGGCGGGGCTTTAGGCCGGGCTTGCTGCTGTCGTCTGCGGCCGGATTGGTAGAGGTGAATGGCTGGATTGGAGTGAAGGCCGGTAATGTGAATATGGAAGGCGTCAGTGCCGTACTGCCAGTCGGCGCCATTTCGAAGTTTCTGCCTTTGGGTCACGCAGATGGTGTGATTAGTGTAAGTGACTTCGCCATCACTTTGGCCGATAAAGCTATTTTGAATATAAGCGGGGCGGTTAGCTATAGCGGTGGTAGCGCTGATTTTGGCTTTGGTGATTCAGTCGTTGTGCCTCCCATAGTGGGTTTGTTTAGCATGTCAGAAGACGCTCCGCAGCTTGATGTTCAGAGTTCTGAAGAGGTTAAGCTTGCACGTATTTTTATGGAAAAAGATATGGTTGTGCTGCAGGTGCTTCGAGCATTTCCGCAGCTTCTAGGGATGAGCGATATCGACGGTGGGGCTGGAGATGAGGTTTATCGTGTTAGTCAGCCGTTAGATCTTTCTGCCTTGGTAGACTAGATTCCTAGTTGATAGGGCTTTGTTTTTGGTGACGTAAGACGTTATTTGAGAATGTATCTTTTCCTATTTAGGCGTTTTCTGAATAGGAATAAGGTAGATTGAAAATCATCTATTCTATTTCTTTATACGTTAGTGATGCTGGAGCGTCGGACGATTCCCGGCGTTTTCCCTGTCCACCCGCGATACGCTTTCGTGAAGCTGGCTTGATCGCTGTAACCGAGGCGCTCAGCAATTTTTTCCAACGGTAAACTGGTATCTATTAGGTAGCGTGTCGCGAAAGTTTCTCTGACTTCGTTTCGTATGTCTTGAAAGGAAAATCCTGCCATTTTTAGATGCCGCCGGACGGATCTTGCGCACATGCCAAGCTGTTGGGCTACTCTCTCGAGAGTGCCGTCTCGTCCTGGGTTATTGGTGATTTGTTGCCTGACTTTAACGAGAACATTGATAGTGCTTTCAAGCTCTAAGGTCTGCTTTGATGTAGCGATAGCGAGATGGTCGGCAATGTTATCGTCATCCTGTGCCTTCGATTGGTTGGGGTCTGAAATTCTCATGGAGACCAGGTTTTTCTCGGCGCCGAATTGAACGGGTGCGTTACGTAATATTTTTTGCCACTCCTCATTAGAGAGAGTTGTGGGGAAGTCGAATGTGAATGAGAAATTTCTGCATATAAGAGAGGTTAGTGCGTAAATACTGCCAAGATACATTTTTACGATAAATGTTCTAAGGTCTCCTAGATCCCATGAGTCTTCCAGTTGTATCGAAAATTGACTGCCGTTCTGATGGAACTGTATTCCCATCAGGGGTAAGCAGACGCGCAGGTAGGCGATGTTGGTGTGGAGCAGTTGCTTGATGTCATGCTGACATAATAAGGAGTGACCGAGTAAGCCATGTTTTATGATGTCTAAGCTCTGGCCAAATTTAAAGGGCGCTAATTCATCATCTAATAGCTTCTGTGCCTTATTAAGAACGCTGAGTATTTCAGCCATTGAGAGGAAGCCGTCAGAGTCTAAGAGGCGATCTTTAGTGATGAGGGATCCTTCCAGAAAAGCAGCAGGATTAATTCCTTGGCTTTCCATGAAGCGTGAGAAGTGCCTTGCATATCGCATGGGAAGAATTGGAACTTTATAGGCGATCTTTCCTGGTTGATACATTACCTCATTCCTTTATGGCTCTTTTAGTATGATGCTCTTATTATTTTATTTAAGACTTTTTTCTCTTCATGTTTCCGATCTAGTTTCCATGATTGTTTTCGGAGGGAAACAATAGTCTTCGCGCGCGTGTTTTCATATAGGTTTGTAAAGAATTGATTTGTATTGTGCGCGTGTTCAATTATTTTTGTGTATTAGTAATTGTTTGTATATGTAATCAGAAAACTATGACATCGATGTAGATGCATTTTTTACTTTAATATTTTTTATTCATTGAATTTTTGTCGCACGTTTGTGCTTGATTTGGCGCTTTAAATTCCACTTTCCTGTTTTGTTTTGGCACATTGGCCGATGATGACAAGGGTCTTTTATTGAGGGGCTGGATGTCTGATGGGGTGTCGCCTAGTGACTGCTGATCGGCGAGATATGACAGGCCGCTCTCCTCGAAAGGAAAACGTTTTATGGGTGTTTTTTTTCGTAAAGAACGCAGAGGTTGTGCGATGAGTCGATGAGTCCCGCTCTATGATCGATCACCCATCACCCATCACCCATCACCCATCACCCATCACCCATCACTTGGCTCGCAGGCGGGGTGCTTAAGGAAATAAAGCCTAGGATGGGAGAATAAGGATTAAACGCTACTGAGCTTTATGTCGGAAAAAGAGTTAACGCTGGGGTGTGGGGCGTGGGGAGATGGCTGGGCAGTTGATGACGAGGGAGAGTGCTGGCGATCAAGTAGTGTGGTTTGCATGCCGGCGTTTTTTGCTGCGTCCAGTTCTTCCTTAATGTCAGAAAGAAATAGAATTTCCTCTTCAGGAAAGCCAATGTTATGGGCAATTCGACGGTAGGACTCTTCTTCACGTTTGCCACCGAAGGTGGTGTCGAAATAATCAGAGAATAGCGGCGTTAGATCGCCAGCTTCGCTGTAGCGGAAGAATAGCTTTTGAGCGGCGATTGAGCCGGATGAGTAAACATAAAGGATTAAACCTTGTTCGCGCCATGTTGCTAATTGATGGGCGACGTCTGGGTACATGTGGGCGCGATAGCTGCCGTCTTCATATCCTGCTTTCCAGATCATGCCTTGCAGCGCTTTGAGTGCGGTTGCTTTTTTGTCGGCTGTGATCCAGCGTTGCAGAATGTCGTTTGCCTGTTCTGGTGTGCCCACGTTGATCCCGGATTCCGCTGAAATGGCGGTGATCTGTTTGGCGACGTTATCGTTTGCCCAGTTCTTTTGCAGAAATGACAGCATTTCTTTCGCCGCATAAGGGAATAACACCTCTTTAACAAAGGAGATGCTGCTGGTGGTCCCTTCGATGTCTGTCAGTACCGCACGAATCATTAGTTTTCTAACCTCGAGAATCGTGAGGCGATGTCATCGCCGGTAAAGTTGGCGACCCAGCCGTCCGGGTTGTTGAATAGACGAATGGCGACGAAGTAGGGGTTCGGGCCCATATCAAACCAATGTGGTGTGTTGGCTGGTACCGAAATCAGGTCACCTTGTTGGCATAGGACTTCGTAAACTTTGTTGCCGAGGTGCAAGGTAAATAAACCTGATCCTGCAACAAAGAAGCGTACTTCATCTTCACTGTGACGATGCTCGTCGAGAAATTTTTTGCGCAGCGTCGCTTTATCTGGGTGGTCGGAAGATAGGCTGACAACATCAACGGTTTGATAGCCTTGTTCGCTGATTAAGCGGTCAATGTCTTGACGATATGCTCGCATAACATCTTCTGCGGCAGCGCCGGGTTGAATTTCTTCTTGGGTATTCCATTGTTCAAAGCGAATGCCGACGTCATGGAGCTGCTGCTCAATGACGTCGCGCTGCTGAGTGTCGAGTAATGGCGTGCTCGGGGCGCTGTCAGAAAAGATTTTTAAGGCGCTCATGGCGCTCCTCCAAGTTTTCGGCGTTCTAGTTCGGCCATAAATAAAAATTCAAGTGCTTCTAGTTGGCGGTAACAGGCGCTCATGTCTTCTGCCCAAGTGTAAACGCCGTGGCCGCGAATTAAGTAGGCATGGCTAATACGACCATTGCTCATGGCAGCGTCGACGTCTAGCGCCAGTTGGTCAATATCTTGAGTGTTGGCGAAGATAGGGATGACCATATCGTAGTCATGGCTTTCGATGCCGGCAAAGGCTTTTAGCAATTCGTATCCGGAGAGAATTAGCTCGCTACTGTTGGGCCAGTGCATGGTCAGCACGGTGGAAGCGAGGCTGTGGGTATGCAACACCGCACCGCAATTTTTATGGTGACGATACAACTGGGTGTGTAGGGCTGTTTCGGCGGAAGGTTTACCTGTGCTGACAGGCTCGCCGTTCAGGTTTACGACCATAATGTCGGCTTCGCTGAGTAGCCCTTTGTCTTTTCCGGAGACGGTGACTGCGCAATGTGATTCGTCAAGGCGCTGCGAATAGTTTGAGCTTGTCGCGGGGGACCAGCCGTGCTGATAAAGGCGATGGCTGACCGCAGTGATGCTGCGCGCCGCTTGCCTAAATTCTGCGGCAGACCAATTCGGTTTTTTCATGGCTTTCTCTGTTGTCACGTTACGCCCTGTTGGATATTCGCTGCGCATTGGTCTTAGGTTGTTAAATGCCAACGCTATATTTATGCGCGTAGATGCGCAGTCATTTTAACCGCGTTGGGCTCAGCGATAACACCACGTTCTGTGACGATCGCACTGATTAATGCGGCGGGTGTCATGTCAAACGCAGGGTTGTAGGCGTTGACGTTGTTCGGGGCAATGGATTGGCTGCCAAGGCGGCTGATTTCGTTGCCATTACGTTGCTCGATTTCAATGAGGCCGCCGCTGGCTAGGGTAGAGTCGATAGTTGAAATTGGTGCGGCGACAATAAAAGGAATGTCGTGATGCTGGGCCAGTACGGCAAGATTGTAGGTGCCGATTTTATTCACCGTGTCGCCGTTAGCGCTGATGCGGTCGGCGCCAACAATGACGGCGGAAATTTTGCCTTGCTGCATAAGGTGTCCGGCGGCGCTATCGACCACGAGTGTGACGGGAATGTTGTCCTGCATGAGTTCCCAGCTTGTTAATCTGGCACCTTGCAGCCAAGGGCGCGTTTCACCGGCGTAGACGCCGTCAATTTGACCGTTGCTCCATGCAGTACGAATGATGCCCAGTGCGGTGCCGTGACCACCGGTTGCGAGCGCGCCGGTATTGCAATGGGTGTACACACTACCGTTCTGCGTTAATAACGTAGCGCCGAACGCGGCCATTTTTTCATTCATGCGCCGGTCTTCACGATGAATCTCTCGTGCTTCACGGGTTAGCGCGGTGACGAGCTGTTCGCCTTGCTGTTCTCCGATAATCTTTTCCATGCGCGCCAACGCCCAAAATAGATTTACGGCGGTTGGTCGGCTCGTAGCGAGCACATCAAGGGCACTACGCAGTGACGCAGCGTTTGCGCTATGACCAAGCTTGATCGCTTCGAGGGCGAGTCCGTATGCGGCGGTGATGCCAATGGCGGGTGCGCCACGCACGACCATGTCACGGATGGCTTGGCTAACGCTGGCTGCGTCGTCATAAACGATCCAGTCGCTTGCATGCGGCAGGGCGCGTTGATCGAGCAGGCTGAGTCGGTTGCTGTGCCAGCGAATGGCGAGGCTGTCTACGGTTTCGTCTATTGATTGTGTCATTCAGTTGGGCTCAGTTTGGTCGTTGGTCGTGCTTGTGTTCGTTACTGCTGATAGCGTGAAACGTTAACTATGCGGTGCGATTAACGGCTCGTGGCCGTATTTTCGGCGAATCCAATTGAGGGCGGCCAGTACCTTGGGACGCGAGGCAAAGCGCCGCTGCAATGCGTACTTTCCTGGAAAGGTGCTACAGGCGATGCCGATCATGATCGTTAGCGCGCCTTGCCCAGGAAGAACCAGCATCATAATGCCTGCGATAATGAGCAGTATAGCCAGCGTGTTTCGTAGGCTCCATGTCAGCCATGCCAGTAGGCCCCGCTGATGTCGGCGGTCAGCTCGTGTGGCGACAAAGTAGTCAGCAGGCATACGGACGACCAATAAGGGAATCGCCACCATTGACGCTACGGCCATGACGACACCGACCGCCGTTATCCATGGCAGTGCCGGTTGTATGCTTTGGTAAAGGCTGTCTAGTTGCGGCACAGCATCGCTCTCCATGGGTTTTCTCGCTTAGGGCCAAGTTTAGACTTGTCACAGCGACGAGGTGTCTGCGAAAGCGCGCTATATTCAGGTATCATGCGCACCGTTTTCAATCTTTGTGTGAGTCGAGATTCAGTATGACAGCGAATACGGTATATGTGGCATTTCCAGCAAGCCCTGAGTTGGATAGCAAAACCCGCGCCTTCGCGGAGGCAGCATTGGCGAATCCCAAGCAAAGTCAGCAGGGCCTGCTTGATCAAATCCCCAACATCTTTATTGATGAGGTGCTAAAGGCGTTCTTTCAGGGCCCAGTCGACGCGGCGGGTATGACCGGCGGCGCGGCGAGCGTGATCCATGGTTTGATGTCGATGGTAGGCAAGGCGTCGCGGGCGCTGGCCGGTAAAGTGCTGAGCAAAGTTTCGCTCGACGAACAGGCGATGCTGGCTAGGCATTTCCAGGCGTTAACATTGGAGAAAGATGGGGTGCCGTATTGCGGTTTTCCGATTGATGCTGAGCTAGCCAACGAAGCGATGCTCATGTTTCAGAGCTTTCGCGATGGAGCCGGTGACCAGAAGCAGATGATTCGTATTATGACCGCACTAGGCGATGGCGCGATCAGTAACTTCTTTGATACACCGTTGGCGAATATTAAAGTTGGCTTTGTGACGCGCGGTCTGGTTAGTGCAGGGCGGGCAACTATCGATAAGGCATCGCATTCAATGAATGCTAAGTTACTACCGGATTTAGAAGCCGATGTGCAGTTGCGAGTGCTCGAGCATATGGAAGGCATGGTTCAGGAGTTCTAGAGAATGAGTTACCGGGAAGGGACTGGCGCAAATCGGCGTAAATTGGATCGTGTGCGTACACGGCTACAAGTATCGATCAAGGTGCGATCTGGCTTGCTTGTCCGAGGCCGCGCGCAGTCTGGCGTGGCGGTTGATTACAATCGTTATGGTATGGCGCTGATCTGCCCGTTAAACCTGAGGCCTAAGACGCGCTTATTACTTGATATCGGTTCTGATCACATGCTGCTTCGGCGGGTAAGAGCGCAGGTTGTTTCATCGGTTAAGGCGGGTCGGGAGTACCGCTTGGGTATCCGTTTTTACCGCAAGTTGACGGATTTTGCTGAGCCAGGGCCGGGGCATCCGCTGCATTTTCTGATGGGTTTAGAGCAAAGCATCGCCGAGCCCGTTCAGAGCTGAGTATGGTGAGGGCAGTCGGTAAACATTAAAAAGGGCGCCACTGGCGCCCTTTTTAATGTGTTGCTTCTGATGTCTTACTTGGCCGCCGCCTTTTTGGCGGCCGCTTTTTTCTTAGCAGGCGCTTTCTTTGCTTTAGTTTTTGGTGCGGCTTTCTTAGCAGGGGCTTTTTTGGCTGCTGCTTTTTTCTTGGCAGGAGCCTTCTTCTTAGCGGCTACTTTCTTCTTGGCAGGGGTGACCTTTGCTTCAATTTCTTTCGCACGCTGCTGTAACTCTTTTTCATACTGCGAGATGACGCGAGCAAGGCTGTGAGCCTGTTTCGCAGTCGCCTTGAGTACTTTAACTTCAGCTTCTAGCAGCATTTTACGGGCTTCAGACGCGCTGCTTTGCTTGCGAGCGTCGTTGACGGCTTTGCGAGCGCGCTGAATCTGTTTCTTCAATGCGGCGCTTGCCTTGACGCGGTACTCTTCCTGCAGGTCTTCCAGTTTGGTCAGGTTTTCTTTCTGACGCTCAACCTCTGCGTGAAAGCGCTCGCGGGTTGTGTCGAGTTGCTTTTCAAGCGCGGCGATCTGCTTTGTCCGCTCGCTATCAAAGCGCTCAGCTAATTTACGGATTTGTGACTGAATTTCACTTACCCGGTTTTTCACCTTCTTTGCGGCCATGGATTTTTCCCTTTGCCTAGGTTGCTGGAGATTTCGCGTTTACTATAGTACAGGTTTTAAGCGTCGAGAATAGCGCACTCTTTGAGCAGGTCAATTTAAACCGTTCTATTTTAGTGAGAGAAATGATGCCGGTCTCATTTGATGGCAAGTTAGTAGTGGCGATTAGTTCTCGTGCACTGTTTGATTTGGGCGAGAGCCATGCAATTTATCAGCAGCAGGGACTGGAGGCCTATCAAGCCTATCAGGTGGCGCACGAAGATGAGCCGCTGCAGCCGGGTGATGCATATCCGCTGGTTAAGAAGCTGCTTGGGCTAAACGATAAATTACCAGGTGAGCCGCGCGTTGAGGTAATTCTGTTATCGCGCAACAGCTCTGATACGGGGCTGCGGGTATTTAACTCCATCGAGCATTACAAACTACCGATTACACGAGCGGCGTTTGCCGGTGGCGCGAGTCCGCATCGGTATGTTTCGGCTTTTGGTGCGCATCTGTTTTTGTCGACAGATCAAGAAGATGTGCGCGGTGTGCTTGAGGCGGGCTTTGCGGCGGCCACGATTTTGCCAAATGCGAAAGCCGGCTCACGTGATGAGTTACGTATCGCGTTTGATGGCGATGCGGTGTTGTTTTCGGATGATTCGGAAAGAATATTTCAGGAGAAAGGGCTGCAGGCATTTACCGACAACGAGCGTCGTGCGGCGAAAGAGCCCTTATCTGGGGGGCCGTTTATGGGCTTTTTGGGTGCATTGCATAAACTGCAAAGTGAATTTAGCGAAGAGGCGTGTCCCATCCGCACCGCATTGGTGACCGCAAGGGCGGCGCCAGCTCATGAACGCGTAGTCCGAACCTTACGAGCGTGGAACATTCGTATTGATGAGAGTTTATTTCTCGGCGGGCTGGATAAAGGCGACTTTTTGGCGGCATTTGGTGCGGACGTATTCTTTGACGACCAAGCCGGGCATTGCGAGTCGGCCAGCCGCCACGTTGCAGCAGGGCACGTACCTCATGGCGTATCGAACCCAATCAAGAAGGCTTGAGGGGGGCAGGAGTCTCGTCCGCATTAGAAGATTGCGTACTTGAGCCCAAGAGCCATAAGAACGGTGACCAGAATCGGTTGCAAGATCTTATCGGGCATCTTGGCGCCAGCATGAGTGCCGACATAAATGGCCGGTACCGATCCCACCAGCAGCGCAGCCAGTAATTCCCAGTTCACATGGCCAAGAAATAAGTGGCCAATGCCCGCAACGAGCGTAAGTGGCACGGCATGAGCGAGGTCTGTTCCGACAATATGAACGGATGGCAGTCGTGGGTACAAGATGAGTAACACAGCGGTACCGATGGCGCCTGCGCCTACGGATGAGAGGGTGACGAGTACACCAAGAATAACGCCCATCACGATGGTCCAGACGGCTTTGTGTTGTTGAAGGCTGATGAGTACGGGACTGCTGTTCTCATGTGATTTCTGTTGAATACGGCCGCGGAACATTAACACCACAGAGGTGATTACCAGCATGATGCCGAGGCTGGTGGTCAGAATGCTCGCATATTCCTCTGCATGCCTAAATACACTGGCCAGTAGCCATGTGGTGGCGAGTGCAGCCGGTAGGCTGCCTGCGGCCATTAGGGCCACGATACGCCAGCGGATCGTGGTGCGCTTGGCATGCATGTAGATGCCGGTTGATTTCGTGATCGATGCATAGAGCAGGTCTGTACCGACCGCCACTTGGGGTGGAAAGCCGAATAGCAGCAGCAAGGGGGTCATCAGTGAGCCGCCGCCAACCCCGGTCAGGCCGACGGCGAAGCCGACGACTGCGCCAGCTAGCACATAGAGTCCGAAATCCATAATAAACGTAACCAAAGATATAAAGCGGCGACTATATCCAGCGAACCCTATGCTTGGAACGAATAATTAATTATATTTTTATAACTGTGCGTGTGGCACGGCAGCCAGGAGAAGAGATGAAGCTCCAGCAGCTCCGTTATATATGGGAAGTCGCCCGACACGACTTGAACGTTTCGGCAACGGCACAGGCCCTATATACCTCCCAGCCGGGCATCAGTAAGCAAATTCGCATGCTCGAAGACGAGTTGGGTGTAGAGGTATTTGCCCGCAGCGGCAAGCATCTGACCCATATCACGCCTGCCGGCCAATCCATCTTACGAATCGCCGGCGAGATTTTGCAGCAAACAGACACTATTCGTCGTGTGGCGCAGGAGTTTCGAGACGAGTCTCGTGGTGAACTCAGCATTGCAACGACCCATACGCAGGCGCGTTATGCCTTGCCGCCGGTGATCCAGGGGTTCACTCATCGCTTCCCCGACGTGAGCCTGCATATGCATCAAGGAACACCGATGCAGATCGCCGAAATGGCAGCTGATGGCTCAGTGGATTTCGCCATTGCAACCGAAGCGCTTGAGCTATTTTCTGATCTGATCATGATGCCGTGCTATCGCTGGAATCGAACCGTGGTGGTGCCGGAAGGGCATCCATTGACTCAGTTGCCAACACTTACCCTTGAGGCGATAGCCCAGTATCCCATTGTCACCTATGTTTTCGGTTTTACCGGACGGAGCAAGCTGGATGATGCGTTTTCAAGTAAGGGCTTGGAGCCGAAAGTAGTGTTTACCGCGGCGGATGCGGATGTGATTAAAACCTACGTAAGGCTGGGCATGGGGGTTGGCATTATCGCGCATATGGCAGTAGACCCAGTGCTAGATAAAGGATTGGTTGCACTGGACGCGAGCCACTTGTTTGAATCAAGCGTTACCCGTATTGGTTTCCGTAAAGGTACTTTTTTACGGGGATTCATGTACGACTTCATGCGTGGCTTTGCGCCACATTTGACCCGCGAGCTAGTTGATCAGGCGGTGCAATGTCATAGCAAAGATGAAATGGAAACGCTGTTCTCTACGATAGATTTGCCAGTGCGTTAGTTTTTTAACAGGGCAAAGTATCCAATAAAAAGGCTCCAATATCGGAGCCTTCTTATTGGATACTTTATTCAGAGAGCAACATCTTTAATGTTGTGGCTCTAATGCTTCTAACGAACATGCGAGGGGTGGTGTATTTGTAATATGTGCTCGCGACCACGCCAAAAAGTCTTCCGCGGGCATTGGACGGGCGAAGATATACCCCTGCATGGCGCTGACGTTTCGGCTGCTTAATAGGTCTACTTGCCATTGCTCTTCTACGCCTTCGGCGACTGTGGTGAAGCCAAGATATTGGGTTAGGGCAATGATGGTGTCGACAATCGCAAGGCCGTCTGTTTGATCTAGACGTTTGATAAAGCTGCTATCAATTTTCAGCTCATCAACGGCAAAGGTGTGAAGATAGGCCAACGATGAGTAGCCAGTACCAAAATCATCAATGGAAAATCGAAAGCCTAGTTTTCGTAGTTTTCTAATTCGTAGACTCGCTTCGCTGGAATGCTCCATTAGCATACTTTCGGTTAGCTCGAGTTTGAAAAGCTGGGGCGATAAATCGAATTCACTCAGAATACGCTGCAACTTTCCTTCTAATGAATCGGTGAACTGTTTGGCGCTGATATTAATTGATATGGTAAAACCATCGCCGCTTTTCATTGAAGAGCTTAAGCTCTGCAACAGCTTGCAAGAGTCCTTGAGCATGACATCTAAGAGGTTATCAATTAGGCCGCATTGTTCTGTTACAGGAATAAAGTCTGCGGGAGGCACCAAGCCTCGTTCTGGGTGTTGCCAACGCGCTAAAGCCTCTGCACCGACCAGCTTGCCTTGTTTATCGAGTTGCGGCTGAAAAAAGGCCTGAAATTGTCCTTCAAGAAGTCCTGCGCCGATTTCCCGTTCGATTAGTAGACGGGTGTCGGCGGCTTTTTTCATAGCGCTATCGTAATGGAAAAACTGATTACCACCTTGGCTCTTGGCTTGGTACATGGCCGCGTCGGCTTGCTTTAAGGCTTCGGCGGCTGCGTTTTCGTCACGACCGACGACGCTAATGCCGATACTGACGGTGATGCGGTACTCACCGTTGTAAAGCTCAAAAGGGGTGGAGAAATCGGTTAGTAATGATTGGGCTACCTGCGCGGCGGCGAGCGCAATGTCGTTAAGCGTTCTACCCTCAGGGGAGAGCGCGACAACGAATTCATCGCCGCCGATACGAGCCACGGTATCGCTTTTTCTTATTGCATATTGGATGCGTTTGGAAACCATCGTCAGCAGTTCGTCGCCGACGGCATGTCCTAAGGCATCATTGATTCGCTTAAAATCATCGAGGTCGATGTACAGGAGTACGCCGTGGCAGGGCTCGCGACGGGTTTGACGGGCCATCGCTTGTATTCGGTCGAGTAACAGGCGCCGATTAGGTAAACCAGTGAGCGCGTCAAAGAAGGCGAGTTCTTGAATACGCTGTTGAGCCTCTTTTGCTGCGGTGACATCTCGTGCCACTAAAAGAACGTGGCGTAACTCAGGGGTATCTTGTCGATACGTTTCGATCGGAGAGACTCGGCCTTCAAAAATACGAGGCCCCTTGGGTAGGTTTAGCTCGTACTCTATGGTTTGAACTTCCCCACTGCTTAGGGAGCGGTTGAGTGCGCTAATAATGATCTCAGAGACGTTGCGGGGCAGCACGTCAACGGCATGGCGGCCAAGCACGTTAGAGGCTTGGTGAAGAAGGAGTTCTGAACTACCACCATAGATATCGACGTAATGACCTTGTTCATCAATAACAATGCAGAGATCCGGTATTTCTTTGATAAAAGCTTGTAGCTGAGAATTGCTGCTTTGTAGACGCTGGGCTAGGCTTTTTTCGCGTTCAACGGAACGAGCTTTTTCGATTGCTAAGCTGGATAGGTGGGTGAACCGGCCGATCAATTCTAGGTCGGTGGTGGACGGTGGTTTTGGGAAGGCGTAGTAGATGGCAAACGTGCCCAAGACCTCGTCGGAAGATGAAAAGATCGGTGTAGACCAGCAGGCGGCAAGCCCGTGTTGGTGGGCTAAGGCGCGGTAATCTTTCCATAATGGGTCGCCGGCGATGTCACTGACAATAACTTGTTTCCGGGTAAAAGCAGCGGTGCCGCAAGAGCCGACACCGTACTGCGCGGGCACGCCATCAATCGCATCATTGTAGGCGGCGGGAAGTCTTGGTGCTGCGCCTTTGCGCAGCACTCCGTGATCGAATAGTAAGATGGAAGACATGGAGTTAACGGAGTCGATGAGTCCTTCGATTCCATTACAGATTAATGCCAAGGTCTTGGGTAGCGGCGCAGAGAGCGCAATCTGCTCGATGATTGACTGCTGGGCTTCTAGCAGGGCGTGCAGTTGCTGCTGGTTCACGTAACGGCTCCTTGTCGCTGGACCAAGTATTCTGAAATTGTATCAGCGCAATATTAGAGAACCTATCTACGTTGCAGTCGGCGGGGGCCAGAAAAGGTAAATAACAGTTAAATAGTTGAGATAATTGATATTATTATGATATTTCCCCATAAAAAGGCCTCATTTCTGAGGCCTTTTTTATGGGGGTGTGGAGCGTCGGCGGGGAATTTTATTCCTGAATATTCACCGCGTGCAGGCCACATTCTTTTTTGGTTGCATCTTCCCACCACCAGCGGCCTTCGCGTTCGTGTTGGCCTGGTAGTATTGCTTTCGTGCACGGCTCACAGCCAATGGAAGTGAAGCCTTTTTCGTGCAGCTCGTTGTAGGGCACTTCGTTAGTGCGGATGTAATTCCAAACGCGTTCCGAGGACCAGTTTGCCAGCGGGTTAAATTTCACCAGCATTTGGCCTGGCGCCGCGAGGCCAGCATCAACCTGAACAACTGGAATATCGGCGCGAGTACCGGGTGATTGATCTTTGCGCTGACCTGTAATCCATGCGTCCAATGTGGCGACTTTGCGCTTCAACGGTTCGATCTTACGAATGCCGCAGCACTCTTTATGATCGTCTTTGTAGAAACTGAAAAGGCCTTTCTCCGAAACCAATTTTTGCACTGTCTCGGGCTGCGGGAACATCACTTCGATCGGTAGATTGTAGTGATCGCGAACCTTTTCAAGGAACTGATAGGTTTCGATGTGCAGGCGGCCGGTGTCGAGCGTAAAGACTGGAACGTCTTTACGGATGCGCTGAGCCATATCAACCAGCACAACATCTTCTGCGCCGCTGAATGAAATGGAAATATTGCTGAATTTCTCCAGCGCAAACTCAATGATCTGACGGGGAGAAGCGTCTTTTAGCTCCTCGTTCCATTGCTGTACTTGCTGTTCGCTGATGCTCATAGGACTCAATATACGTTGCTCAGGGAATGAGCGCGCAGTTTAGCAGAGCTGTGGCGGCGGCTGAATAGCCAGATCGTGATAAGGGTATAACTGATTGATAAGAGGCCGTTGCAAAGGCTTGCAGTGGTCGCTACATTGGCCGCTGAAAATTGGCCAGCTGGGCACATTGGGCGTCGGCTTGGTCGTTGGCTAAGGCTGAATACACCTGTAAACATCGAGGATACCGCTGTGGAAATCGTTTGTTTGGACCTAGAAGGGGTTCTCATACCTGAAATCTGGATTAACTTTGCCGAGCGCACGGGCATTGATGCACTCCGGGCAACCACGCGTGATATCCCCGATTACGACGTGTTGATGAAGCAGCGGTTGAAGATCCTGGATGAGCACGGTTATGGTTTGCCAGATATCCAAGCTGTTATCGATGATATGGGCCCGCTTGAAGGCGCGTTAGATTTCGTTAATTGGCTACGTGAACATTTTCAGGTAATTATTCTTTCTGACACTTTTTATGAATTCGCTAAGCCGATGATGCGGCAACTGGGTTGGCCAACCTTGTTGTGCCATAAGTTGGAAGTGAACGCTGAAGGTAAAATCACCGATTATAAGCTGCGTCAAAAAGACCCTAAGCGCATGTCCGTAAAGGCCTTACATGGCCTGAATTATCGGGTTATCGCAGCAGGAGACTCGTATAACGACACGACCATGTTGGCTGAAGCGGATGCGGGCATTTTGTTTCATGCGCCCGACAATGTTATCGCTGAGTTTCCGCAGTTTCCGTCGGTGCAGACCTTTGATGCGCTGCGCGAGGAAATTGTGAAGGCGAGTAACCGCGATATCCCGCTTAGTTAAATTTGTACAGAACAAAATTGGGGCTGACCTTGTGGGATCCTGCTTGAAGGCGGGCGATGTTGGTTTTTGATTGGCCGCCGATCGCTTCAAGCAAGCTCCCACAAAAAAGCATAAAAAAACCACTCTGTATCGCTACAGGGTGGTTTTTTTATGCTTGTAAGGTTCTGGTCAGTGCGAGTTAATCGCTGCTGGCACGGAAGCTGTCTTGGTCGAACTTGATGCGGAAGTCTAAGACTACGCCTTTGACGCGGCTTTCAGCGTTGCTGAAGTCGGCGTCGTAGAAGCCTTTAAAGTTATAGCCAAGGCTTAACCAAACATCTTTGATCGGAGTAAAGCCAACCATCACACCGCTGCTGTAGTTCATTACGTCGGAGTGATAGCTGTGCAATACGCTGCCGCGCGCGCCGATATCCCAGCGTGTGGTCAGGTTGTAGCGGTATTCGCCGCCAATCAAGTCTGTGTAGCCGCTGTAACGCTCGCTATCAATCGTTTCCATCACGTAGCGGGCGCCATAATTAAGGGCCAACTGTTGGCGTTCTGATGGCTTGTAGTTGGCGGCTGTGTTGTTGACTAAACGACGTCCCTTGAGATCACCATTAGCATCGTTGCGGCCGTCGAAGATCAATTGCGTGCGGTTGAGGACGAACCAGTCGCCGCCGATAGGGCGATGGACAACGCTGAAGTCCAACTGGCTTTCCCATTCTTCTTCGCCGGTGGCGAGTTCGCGATCGTAGTAATAGAAACGACCGGCAATGGTGTTGACGTTGTCCAGACGGTGCTGGAAGCCGGACAGCAGAGTGAGCTTGTCGTCGGTGTCGGCATGACGGAACTCTATGCGATTTGTCAGGCTCCATTCGCCATCGCGATAGCCTAGGCCTGCAGCGGCGGCTGTGTAGTCCATTGACTCTGTGCCGCTGGCCAGTGGGCGACGCTCGTCGAAGGTGGGTGGGCTGGTGCCGTCGCTTAATGTTTGCGCGCGGTCGAAGCCGAGGTCTGCTGACCACTGGCTATTTAATTGCAATGTTTGATATAGGCCGGCGTGGCTAAACACGCGCGGACCGTATTCGTCATCGGCGCGGCCGACTTCAGTGGTGACAGTGCCGCCAGACCATGGTGTTGCGCGCACGCCAGTCCGGGTTTCTTGGCTTTTGCGGTTGTAGCCCCATGCCATTTCTTGGCTGGTAAATACGGTGGCGACACTGTTGACGCGGTAGTCGGCACCAAGGGTTAGACGTTTAGGATAATCAGCATTTTCTTGCTCGCCTGAGACGCTGGTTTCGCCTTTTGCGGAGAGGCGTAAGCGGTCGTCGAGTAAGTCGCGTTCAGCGCCAGCGATCACCTGATCTGAGCGGTAGTTAGTGTCATCGACTTGATCGGTGGCGCTGCGCACACCGCCATAAACACGCCAGTCTTCTTGATCGAGTTTTACGGTTGTTTCAGCAGTATCGCGGGTGTTGTTGGTGGTCAACACTTCTTGGCGGCGCACTTCGCCGTTTACCGAGACTGTCTCACTGATGCGGTAGCGACCTTGTGCTGAAGACTGGCGAATATCGGTGTCGTTAACCGCTTGCTGGCCTAAGCCAAAGCCGCCATCTTGCTGCTCAACCCGTAGACGCGAATCAAATTTATCGGAAAGGTATTCATGCTCAAGCAACCACGCACCGTCTTCTGAGTCGAGAGTAGGGGAGAGTTGCTGCTCGGTATACGCGCCTTCTGCTTTAACTGTGTGGCGCTCGTTTGGCTTCCAAGTAAGGTCAACGCCGCTCAAGTCGCCGTTGGCGCCTTCTGTGCCTTCGTGTACGCCAGTGACACCCAGCTCCAAGGTGCGGTCACTGGAATGAACCGAGACGCGACCACCACCGGTGATGTTTTCTTCGCCAGCATCGACTTCGTATTCAGCGACAATGAATACTGGATTAAATTGTCCGTCTTGAACGGGAACGGTCTGACGGAAAAATACCGTGCCGCTTTGATAGTCGATGCTGTAGTCGACGAAGCGGGTGCGTGATTCGCTAGACAAAATTTCGTTAGTAAAGCGGTCACGCACTTCAATACGAATTTGTTCGGTGCCGGGTTTTACTTTACGACGAGAGAAAGCGTACAGACCAGAGGTGCCATCGCCGCGAATGTCATCACGAATAAAGCCGTTGCCGGTTTCGGCGGCAAATACATTGGCGCTGACGTGTTTGCTGCTGTACTCACTTTTTAGACCGGTGAGTGCGCGCTGGTAGCGGCTTAGCTCGGTGTATGTCAGGTCGGTTTGGTAGTCGCCGAAGAGGACGTAGAAATCTTTACGCTCTAAACGCAGGTAGAGTTTTTCCTGGCTTGGCGCGTCGTTCAGACGAAGGGTGTCGTCGCCGTACAAGGTGTACCACGCTTCGGGATCGAAAATTTGACCGTGTGGGTCGTCACCTGCTTTACGGCGGCTGTCGTAGGCTACGGTCATTAACCAATCGCCCTTGACGCGGCCACGTGCATAGAAAGACGTTTCGCCGTCGGTATAGGTGTCTTTTTCGGCGTCGTCTAAACCTTCTTCGTTACCACTTAATGTGTTGTAGCCAACGGTGCCCTTCGCAAAGCCGACCATGATCCAGTCGCGCAGGTACGGATCCACTGACACTTCTAATTCGTCAGATTCAACTTTGTCGCCGGCGAGACGGATACGGAATGTGCCGGCGTTACTGACGGGTTCAAACCACGCATAACCTTCGCTGTCGACCTGAATAATATTGCGATCTAAGCGGATAACGTTATCGCTATTGTTCTGGCCCAATGGACGCAGGGTGCCGCTAGTTAGTCGTAAATCTGTGCGAGATTCAACGACGCGACCAGATTCATCGGTGAGCTCAAGCTTAACGCGAACGGGGGTCTTGCCGTCGGCGATATTGCCGCTGCTATCGAGAACGCGAATAGATTTAATCGCGGATGTGCGGGTGATGGTGGCAACGTCTTTAAAGCGTGCGTTGCCGAACGGGCCGATGCCGTGCACTTCAAACTTATAGTCGCCTGTTTCCTTCAGATCTACGCCAACCCAAGTGTATTGAGAAAGACCGGTGTCGGGGTCTGTAACGGTCATGCCAATACGTTCTTGGCTGATCTTTTCGCCGTTAACAAAAAGCAGAGGCTTTAGCTTGCTGTCTAGTGTGGCGCTAATGCTTAGAACGGGCAGGCTAACTTTCATGCCGTCGTCAATATTATTGAATCCGCTCTTAACTTCTTCGGCTTTCTTTTTCTGATTTTCAGCAGAAGTGTTAATGCCGCTATCACCTTCTACAACATCAACCGTGGCGCCGGTGAATTTTTCGAAACTGACGATTTCAACGTCAACGCGACGGTTCTGTGCGCGACCGTCAGCTGTACGGTTGCTGGCGATCGGGTTCGCCGCGCCGGCGCCGGTGACAGTGATGGCGTTGGCTGGAAGGTTGAGAGTTTCACGTAATTGTTCAGCAACGGAATTGGCGCGAGCGAGGGAGAGCTCTTCATTTGATTGATAGCCACCTGTGGTGCTAGGACGCATGGGTATTGAGTCTGAGTGCCCAACAATAGAAAGGGTGACTCCAGCGTAATTTCGTAATTGTTCTGCCGTGCTATCAAGAAGCAGTACATCGGGGCGAGTTAATGTCGCGGAGCCGGCAGCAAAACTTGGGCGAACAGTAAGGGTTTTGCTGTTAATTTCCGCACCCTTAATTTGTAGCTGATTCATCGAAATCAATGTTTGTTTTTCGCCACGGGCGGTTATACCGGTGGTTTTCGCCAGCACTGATTGGAAGCCATTGAATGTAGAGTCGTCGTCAATTTTCATGTCGACTTCGAGATCTTGCTTCCAGTAATCACCTTGGCCTGAAAGTTGATACAGCCAATGATTTTCTTTCGCAATGCCGTCTGGAATTGAAATGCCATTGATGCGCGCGCTGCCAGGTACTGGCGACATGCTGTCCGGCAAAAACAGTTGCACGCTAGTGTTGCGGAATTCGGTCTCGCCATTTGCGGCTTTCAGTGTCATGTGAACAACACTGTCGCGGACTTCGGTGAGCAACTGTTGTTGCATGGCAGATTCAACTTCTGGTTTTGCGTCTAACCAGTAATCTTCACGCCACAGGGTGCCGCCTTGAACTTCGATAAAGCGTGATTTTTCGTTGCCCGCTTTACGGCTATTGTCTTCACACAATTTCAGTTCGTAGCGGCGACTAAAGGAATCTTTATCGACTTGTAATACATGAGTGCCGGGGTGTACGCCTTCTAGGTGCCAGCGGCCTTGTGCATCAGTGATGACGTTGCTGCCGTCTTCTAGGTAAAGACGCACACCTGCAAGACCTTCTGCAGTGCGGTCGCCGCACTCGCCCACCATGACTCGGCCCATTAGGAAGGCACGGTCGTTAAAGAAGGCGTTTTCAACAGTGACTTCTGCATGCGCTTGATTAGAGCTAGTGGTGCTGTTAGCGGCAACGGCGGTATTCACCGCAACGCCTGTTTCGGCGATGCCGGTGACGTCGGCGACATAGTTAATCGATATGGATTCGTCATTGTTGATCGTGCCGAGGCGGATGCTCACGGTGCGGCCGTCTGAGGCCACTGATGTTGGTATCGCGACGCCTGCGCTTTTCACGGACTCAGGGCGAATGCGGAAACCGCGCGGCAGCGTATCGGTAATTACGACGTTGCTGATGGGCGCAACACCGGAGTTTGTTAAGGTCAGGCGGTAGGGCGCGATATCACCGACGGCAACGGTTGCGCGCAGCGCTTCTTTATTGAGGTATAAATCACCGTTACCTGACGGCGGTGTTGGAGCGAGGCTTACTGAAGCGCTTTTGGCAGAATTGAACGCGGCCAATGTGGTGGCGTTAACAAAAGACGGCGCGTTGTTGGTGTTGCTGTCGTTGATTTCACCGTAGTTGTCGTACTCGACATTGAGTGTCGCACCGTTTGGAATCGGGTAGGCCGCAGTTGGCTGGAAGTAACCCGCATAAACGCCAGAGCCGTTGCTGGTTTCCACGAGTGTAATAATGTGCGAGGTGACAGTTATACCATCGTCAACCTGCAATGTAATCGCCATATAACGGCGTCCGTCCGGGCGCGTGGAAAAGGCGGCAGGGGACAGAATGGGCTGATCGACGGTAATAAACAGTGGTTCGTTTTGGGTGAGCAAATTGTTGCCACCAAAAACGCCGTTGTCTGCTTCGACCAAACCAATAGGTTGGTCAAGCGCGATAGGGTTGCCGAATGCATCCGTGGTGGGCGGCAATGGGCCGAGCAGCGCCGGCGTAACACCTGACAAGCTGTCGGTGCTGGCGAAATTGCCGCTAAAGACATTCAGCGTAGTGTCTGGGTTGGTATCGGTGTAGCGATAAAAATTAATTCTTTCGTAGCGCGTTACAACCACATTTGCTTTGGCGGTTGTTGCAGCACCATTCCAATTAAACTCTGCCGCAGGGCTTTGAATTAAATTGGCCGCTTGGGCGTTCGAGGCCCAGCCGAGCATGATCAAAATTGCGAGTGTAAAGATGCGCAGCATAACGCAGACGCGCACAACGAACCTATCCGGCGTAAAGCCGGATAGGTGCTGCGCGTCTCTAATGCGTCTTGCTGCGTTTTGCATCGTGGTTAATCAACCAAGACCGTAAAGGTCACTATGGCTGTTTCGCCACTGACAACAACGCCAGGTGCTCCAGTTGCACTGTTAACCTGTAGGCCACCTTCATCAAGGACGAATGGGGTGGTACCGACAGCATCATCAGCAACCGCTGCACCGTTAAGCGTGGTGCTGCTAGCAACGTAGCTAGTGTAGTCAGGAACGAGATCAGCAATGACCGCTGCGGTTAGGTCGCTGCCTGAGCTGCTGGCAGCCGTGAGGCGGTATTCGAGCTGATCACCAGATTGTGCCGTTACGCCGCTAGTTGCGAAGCTGCCACCGGTAGTGACATTACGAACTTCTTTGGTGAGCGTTCCGTCACCCGACAAAACAGTGTTGGTTGCATTTAAGCCATCGTCGAACAGCAAAACGCTGCCGCCGTTTAAGGCCGTCGTTGCACCATTCACAGTTAATGTATGAGTGCCATCTGTGCCGCTAGTGGTTGGCGTGCCAGATTCTACCTGTACGGTAATAACCTGCTGTTCACCAATTTGCGTGCCTGCTGGAACAACGCCAGCACCGATAACAGGTGCGCCGCCAGTAACTGGCGTAAGGGCCAGGCTGGTGGGAACTTCTGCTGTGGTGGTGTTGCCTACAGTGGTGCTTGGTGTGCCTGGAGACACGCTGCTGATTTCGTAAACGTAGTCGTTGCCGCCAATGGTGATGACAACAAAATCACCGGCATCAAGATTAGTTTGCGAGTTAGCAGGAATATAAACATTGCCTGCAGCATCGGAATCTAGCGAGGTTACGGATGCACCGAGATTTACTGTAGCAGGCGACGTGGTCAACGCTGTTGGCGCGGAAACGCCGTTGTTAACTACGTCAGTTGTTAAGCTATAGGTATCGGTACCATTCGCGGTGCTGCTGATGGTGTATTGGAACGTCGCCGTATCGCCGGTGTAGCTATCGACATTGAGTGCGTCGACGTCAAACACAGGTGTAGAGGCGAGGGTGGTGACCGTGACTTGCACAGCCGCCGTGATTTGTCCGCCAGCGTATGACAGTGTTGCAGCGTTATGAATTACTGCACCACCGCCTACGGCAGACCAAGCCGAAACAGGTAACAGCGCAAGTGCTGCTCCAGTAGCGACTAATATTTTTGAGAAAATTTTCATGTCATCAATCTCCTTAAAAAAGGGGCCGGGAGGACTCCGGCCCCTAATAAGTAATGCTTACTAGTCGATTGTGACTTGGAAAATCACTGCACTGGTTTCACCACCGGCAAGGGTGCCACCGGTACCGTTACCAAAGCCTGCTGCGCCATCTGAACCGGTTGCGCCGGCATAGACGTAAACGATGTTAGCGCCGCCGTCGAACTCAGCTGCGTCGCCGCTGTCGCTATCGTCTTGCGCCACTAAGCCGCCACCGTTTGCGTCCAGCTGAATGGTGGCTGCTGTATAGGTGGTGAATTGTGGGATCGGATCAGAAACAACAATGTTTTGCGCATCGGCATAGGTTGGTGGGTTTTCGATGACAATGAGGTATTCCATGGTTTCGCCTGGATTACCATTTACGCCGCTGTCGTAGTAAGTCTCGCCACCGAATGCGATGGAAGTACCTGTTCCGTTAGCGGTAGTGGCGTTGCGCACATACTTGGTTACCGTCAACGCAGAGCGAACCACTGTGTAAACAGTGTCGTCGGTTGCCGTTACACCAGCGTCTGCTGCTGAAGTATAAGTAACGGTGACAGTGTGTGTGCCTGATGGCGGTGTTGTTACGGTGTTGGTCGTAACAGTTGTGGTAGTTGATGCAGTTTCACCGATCGTAATACCAGCGGTCGCGGCATTAACTGTTGCCGCCGTCAGCGTGATAGTGACGACATTGGTTGCCGCGCCTGTGCTTTCATCAATCGAATCGATGACGGCAGGTTCGCCTGTACCGGTAGGATCGATGACGATTAGATCGCCAGCAGCCAGGCCGTTGACAACGCCATCATCGGTGCCGTCGAACGGAACGGTAATGGTCGTGACGCCTGCGGCAAAGTCCGCAGCAAGGGTAGTTGCGCCGAGTACGATAGTGGCGTCGCCACCAAACGTTGCGGAGCCGTCCATGTTGCTATCAACGGACGCGCCACTAATGTTGTACGTGTCTGGACCGTTTGCTGTGGATGTAAGGCTGTGAACTAGGTTGTACAAGGTGCTTTCTGTTGCCGGATTGACATCTGCCGGAGCGGATACAATTGGCGCAGAAGCAACGAGGTTCACAGAGAACGATACGGATGCAACGACTGCGGTTTGCGCGTTGCCGCTGGCATCGTCGAAGTTCACCGTAACGGTGTTGGATATCGTTGTGTTGGCCGCAGTACTAGCATACAAAGCAGTCGGTACGAATACAGACCCTGCCAGTAGGGCTGCGCCAAGATAGCGTGCAGCTTGAGTTTTCATTAGAGACGTCCTCTTACTTTTTAAGTGTGTGCCGTTTTGAAAGCCGTGGATGGCGCGGCACGATCACCACCCACGTAATGCCCTTTGTTTTACTGCTTATTCTTTTCGTTGTTGGCGTGACTAAATCGTTAGTGAGCTGTTATTGAACGACTGCACTAAAGCCAACGCTGCCGTTGGTGCCGGCAGGAATACTTTTAATCACCCAGCGCACTGCGTTGTAATTTTCAGGAGCGGCTGTGCGGGTGGTGCCGTCGATTTGGTAGGTGAGGGCGGATGCCTTTTTAAAAGATTTGCCCGCATCAATGGAAAAATATAAGTCGCTGCCATCACCCCACGCGCTATTGGGAAGGTATTGATTTCCTTCTGGAATAGGGTTGTCTATTTTGATGTTGGTGGCAGTTTCGTCGCCACTATTGGTGTAGGTGAGGGTGTAAAGCACGGTATCGCCTGGTGAGGCAGTGTCGGCCGTTACTTTTTCAGTGCGCGTATTACCGTTGTCATCGGTGAGCGTTACTTCGCGCTCAGCTTTAATTTCCATGCTCAACTCTGGCGCCGCGGAGGCAATGCCACTGAGTAATAATAGGGAGCTGAAGAAGGCGGCTACCGGAAGGGCCGTAATAGTACTTTTCATTGTGTTCTCCTTTGCGTATGTAGTGCTGGAATAGGAATTGTCTACAAATTCGCGTTGTAGCGGCACAAGGAAGAATCGTGCCACTATTATGATATTGGATGCTATATTTGGTGAAGTTAGCGTTAACATCTATAACTTATTGAAATTTATAGCGAAAAAATCTTTTCTAAAGTGCTTTTGTGAAAGCTGTTGCGACTGAGGGAGTCGTTTTTCTATGTGATGTGTGTCACAGAACGTATAAGAGTGACAAGTTTCAGTAGTGAAAATAGCCATGTAAGTCCCTGTTTTTTGACGGCACTAGCGCCTACTTCATGTAGATGTTTTCTCAGTATGTGAGTTATGTCACATTTCCGCCTGATATCATAGTGAGCTTATGTTAAAGATCTGCAAAATAATGCTAAACATCAGCGGCTTACAGCGGGATGTTCAGGTGGTGTTTGACAAGTGGGTTACATTTGTCGACAAGCGGATTCGTTGAGCGGTGGCGACGGTTGACGGAGAAAAGAGCATAAAAAAACCCGGCTTACGCCGGGTTTTTTTATGCGGAGGGCGTTTACGGAAGCAAATGGCTTACCGCGTCGCGCTCTTCAGCAAGCTCTTTCTCTGTCGCAGACATGCGCTCGCGAGAGAAATCGTTCACTTCTAGGCCTTGTACAATTTCCCAGTCGCCGTTTTTGCAAACACACGGGAAGGAGTAGATCAGGCCTTCTTGGATGCCGTAGGAGCCATCGCTGTAGATGCCCATAGAAACCCAATCGCCTTCGGCTGTGCCGAGAGCCCATGTGCGCATGTGATCAACCGCTGCGTTTGCCGCAGATGCCGCGGATGACGCACCGCGAGCTTTGATGATAGCTGCGCCACGCTGCTGGACGGTTGGGATGTAGTCATTCGCGTACCAGTCTTGCTCGATCTGGTCGATCGCGGCCTTGCCGTCGACAACGCAGTGGTGCAGATCTGGGTACTGAGTAGAAGAGTGGTTGCCCCAGATGAGCATTTTCTTCACGTCATTGATGGTTTTGCCAAGCTTGTTCGCTAGCTGTGCCATGCCGCGGTTGTGGTCAAGGCGGGTCATGGCAGTGAACTGACGCGGGTTGATCGACGGCGCGTTGCGCTGTGCAATCAGGGCGTTGGTGTTCGCTGGGTTGCCAACAACCAGTACTTTGATGTCTTTGCTGGCGTTAGCGTCGATCGCTTTGCCTTGTGCAGAGAAGATCGCCGCGTTGGCTTCAAGCAGGTCTTTACGCTCCATGCCTGGGCCGCGTGGGCGTGCGCCAACAAGCAAGGCGTAGTCAGCGTCTTTAAAGGCAACATTTGCATCGTCAGTGGCTACTAGGCCAGCAACTAATGGAAAGGCGCAGTCTTCCAGTTCCATGACCACGCCGTTAAGGGCTTCCAGTGCTGGGGTGATTTCCAGTAGCTGAAGGATAACGGGCTGATCTTTGCCGAGCATGTCGCCAGAGGCAATACGGAAAAGTAAAGAATAGCTGATTTGGCCGGCGGCACCGGTGACGGCAACGCGTACGGGATCTTTCATGGACGATCTCCTGGATTCGCTTTTGGCGGAGGTAGTAGGGCCACACAGGGTGTCGAGTGACCAGAGCGGCGCGCATTATAAAGGAGCTAATGACGAAGCGCACGACTCAAGGCGGTTTAAATTTTGGCGAATTGCTGATTGGGTGGAGCAGAAAGAGAGTGGCTTGGAGCCAGAAGGGGAGGCAAGGAGAATAAATAGGGGTCGCGAGGG